>Ga0070740_10000623_pt1 | contig 67564 bp, 59 predicted proteins | sample Coa_R2_FD_67286 | JGI IMG/M metagenome (GOLD analysis project Ga0070740, IMG submission 67286) | Surface soil microbial communities from Centralia Pennsylvania, which are recovering from an underground coalmine fire - Coalmine... | ecosystem: Environmental > Terrestrial > Soil > Unclassified ... | reverse complement strand
GGCGCTGTAAGGGATGCTGCCCGCGATGTCTGCCTCGCCGGTTCCCGGCAGCGGCAGCCAGGGCGCGCCTGCTTTCACGACTGGATAATAGCCCGGCGAGATCATGCCAATATTCCCCTGGTCGTCGGCGTAGACGAAGTTCAGCGTTGGCGCAGTCCATTTGCTCAGCGCGTCGCGAAATTCGCTGAAGTTCGCCGCTTTCAGCATGCCCATCAGGGCCTCGCTATCGGTCGAGGGCAGCGCGCCCATCCAATCCACCGAGAGTGTCTCGCCCGCGAGTCCCTGGTCTGCCGGAAAGATTGGTCCATGCACGGTCAGGTAGACATCCTGGCGCACCGACGCGCGCCCCTTGACCGGAATGGTGTAGACGAGATGCTGCATCGACTGCCAGGCGCCATTCCAGTAATACTGGTGAGGGTGAGCGCGATCGGTCTTCTCGACATAAAAAAGTGTCGATTCGTTCTGCACATCGGTCATGCTCCACGAAATATGCTGGTTGCGCCCGATGAGAACGAGTGGCACGCCGGGGATGCTCACGCCGCTGAAGGTATAGCCGGGCGAGCGAGCATCGAGTTGATACCAGATGGCCGGGAGCGTCAGGTGCAGGTGGGGATCGCCGGCCATCAGCGCCTTCCCGGAGGTCGTGAGGGGACCATTCACTGCCCAGTTGTTGCTGGCCGGCCCGTCGCGCAGGGCGTTTGGCTGCGCCTGGATCTGCTGATCTATGCTGGCAATGCTCTGCATGGTGGGTTGGCCGAGCGCCAGTTGCGCGGGCAGCGGCGTCGGATTGCTCGCTGCCTTTGGATAGGGACCCGTTGCGTAGGGATGCTGAATGTCGGGTGGCAGGACGGGGAACCACTGCATCGTGCGCTCATAGCCCAGCGCCTTAACCAGCAGCGCATAGTCGAGCGGCGTGGTCGAGAAGTCCAGGTCCTGCGTCATCACGCCCTGGATGACCAGCGAATCGAGTGGAGTCCAGGGCTGAGGCCGGTAATTGAGCAACTTGAACATAAAAGGCAGCGCGTTACTTCCTTCGGCTTGATTGATCCACGCGTTCACTCCGTTTGAGAACGCTTGCAACGCGGCGCAGATCGGGCTATTAGCCGGAAGCGTTTGCCAGTTGCGTTGCGCGGCGCGCTCCAGGCCGAGCATAACCTGGAGCTGATCGGACGAGAGCGCCTGCGGACCGAGAATCTGCGCGAGCAGTCCCTCGCCCTGGCGGCGCAGCAGATCCATCTGCGTCAGCCGGAAACGCGCCTGAAGATAGCCGATCGCCCAGAACAGGTCATTGTCGGTCGCGGCCTGAATATGCGGCGTCCCATTGGCCTCAAAAATAATCGTCACCGTCTGCTGTAAATCCGCAAAGTGCAGCGTCTCGCTCTGCAGCGGACGGGCCGCATCGGCGGAGGTCCACACGCCGGTGCCCGGATTCAACGCCGAACCCAACGGTGGCAGCGGGCCGGCTCCGGCGGCGGTGACGTAGAGAACGCCACCGGCTACGAGCAACGCGATGAGCAGATGGAGGACACGCGGGAACAGTCCTCGCTTGTTCATGGAACAATCCTTGCTTTCTAACACAGCTATGTTTGAGAATTGGCGGGCAGAACCAGGGCGTGAAGCAGGTGTTGCAGGGTTGCTGCGGGATTGCAACTGAGGCCGCAGTGGACCGGGGAGGTCTGAATAATCGTACTGCGCGGCGAGACGAGCCAGTGAAAACGCTCTGAGGGGGACAGTCGCCCAATGCTGCCCGCCTCGGCCTTGCCTGCGCAGACCAGGGCAATCGCCTCAAGCTGCCGGCGCACCTCTGGCAGATCGAGGTCGGGCGCCAGGGCCAGCAGGCGGGTCTCGTCGATGTGGATGCGCGCGTCCAGGAAGTCGAGCGTGCGGCAGAAGAGGATTACGCCCACGTTGATGCACTCGCCGCGCTCGACGCGAGGAACCACGCGGATGATGGCGTAGTCATACGAGTTGCGCTCTGGCATGCAGGGCCTCCTCTACAAAAACGTGCGATGCGTCCAGGCGCGCTTGCAAGTAGGCCAGGTAGGCCGCGCGCTGTTCCGCCCGTTCGAGCCAGTTCTCCGGTACTTCGTTGACCACCGCTTCCAACACCTCCGGCGTCAGCGCGCTCTTACACGCGCGATCGGCCTCTACAAGCTGGCTGGCAGCCGGCAGCAGCACATGATTTTTAATCAGCTTGAAAGGATCACGGCTGCGGGCCAGGTAGTCGTCGCTCGCGTGATGGAAGTAGAGCGCGGAGCCATGATCGATCAGCATCAGGCGCCGGTGCCAGTAGAGCATGTTGGTATTACGCGGGGTGCGATCCACGTTGCAGGTGTAGGCGTCGAGCCAGAGGATCTGCGAAGCCTGCATGGGATCGACGCGCGTCACATCGATCGGACTGAAGGCTACCGAGCCGGGCAGATAGTCCAGTCCAAGATTCAGGCCCGCGCTGGCTTTGACCAGGGCCTGAATCTCAAAATCCGGCTCAGAGCGTCCCAGAACGCCGTCCAGTTCCAGAAAGACGATTTCGGGGACGGGCAGCCCCAGAGCACGACCGATCTCGCCCACGATCAATTCGGCGATCAGGGCTTTCAGGCCCTGGCCCGCGCCGCGAAACTTCAGGACATACATGCCATCGTCGTCGGCTTCGACAATGGCCGGGAGCGAACCGCCTTCTCTGAGCGGCGTGACATAGCGTGTTGCGGTAAGTGTTCTCAGCATGAAACCTGTTCTAGCGTAACGATCAGAGCTTTTTAGGAATCCAGTGCAAAGGGCAAATTTACTTATCGATTGTCAGGCCGTGGGCGATAAACTCCATGATTGACTCGAAGACTCCCTGCGGCAAACTGCCGGAATATCCATGCGCGCCCTCGTCCTCCTGCGGCCAGATGAGCCAGCGCAGGGCGACGAAATGCCCGATGCCCATCAGAGTATAGGCGATGGCTTCGGGGTCGAGGCGCCTGACGCTGCCTTCGTCCATCGCCTCGCTCAGGCCGCGAATGTAACCCTGGCTGATCCCATGATAGTAGGCATAGAACGCCTCGGGCGCGACGCGTTCGGCCTCCTGGACAATGCTGTAAATCCGCCGATGGCTGGCGACGAATCTGAAGAATGCCTCAAACCCGCGTTTCTCAATTTCCAGGCGACTAGAGGCTCCCGCAATGGCCGCGCGCATCTCTGTGCGCAGGCGATGGCCGATATCCTCGACCAGCTCGGCGAAGATCTCACGCTTGCTATGGAAGTAGATATAATAGGTTCCCTGGGCCACGCCCGCGCGCCGGGTGATCTCGGAAATGCTGGCCTCGTAATAGCCCATCTCGCCAAAGACGGCCTCTGCCGCGTCCAGAATCTTGCGCCTGGTGGCCTCACCGCGCGCAGTAACGGGCATGAGACTGTTGCCACCTCCATTGCTTTTGCCGGCGGCCTGTTTCTCTGTTGTTTCTCTCTTGTTCTCAGCCTTATTGCGTAGAGCCATACCCCTGCCCTTTCCGTCTTTCTCTCGTTCTTCTCTTTTCCTTGATTCTATGACTATCTTACGCTTATTTCGTTAGCTCGGCAAGAGTGTAGGCCGGAGAACTCAGAATAAGTCCGAGCCGGAGGCAATATAGCGGCGGGGATCGAAGAAAGGCGTCTCCGCGCTGGAATGATGCGTCTCAACGTAGGTGATCTGGAAACGCGCTTCCAGCAAGGGTAGCAGGCAGGGATGGGGAGCAGCCACGTCGATGCGTAGAACCCTTGCGTGCTGCTGCGCCTTCTTGACTGCGGCCAGCACGCAGGCGGTGGCCTCTTCCGGCGTGCGCGCGCCGATCGGACCAATCAGGCAGGCTTCGGGATACCAGAGTGTGCTTGCGCCGGGGCGTATATAGCCATAGCCAACAATCTCTCCATTGCGCCGGAACCAGAGCGGCATCCCCCGCTCCTCGCGTACCCAGAACGCGTGATCCTGTGGGCGATGGCGACCACTCACGCTGGCATCCCACTCCACAATCGCTGGATCGTTCGCCTGAGCCTCGACGATCTCCAGATCGTTGCTGAAAGCGTTTGCGGGCGCGGGACCCTCGCGGCGCAGACAGAAATTAGGCCACTGCGGGCGCATACCGGCGCGCGTATAAAGCGCGATTGCGCGTGGATCGTTAGAACTCATTGTGCAGCGTATGCCATCCGGGCTAACTGGCAGCACATACTGGAGCAGCGTCTGTCCCAGGCGGGAGGATTGCAGATCGGGGCGCACGAAAAGGTCTGTCAGATATGTCACCCGGCTCCGTGTGATCGCACCCGCGAAAGCGAGAATGTGCCCGTTCTCCTCAGCCACGTAGACGCTGCCGGTCTCGAAGATGTGCAGCAATGTGATAGACCGGCCTGGAAACGGTGGTGGTGCAGGCTCGCCTCTGATTTCGTTCGCGTAGACGATTTCGCTGGCGTGGATCAGATCGTCCTCCTGGGCGGGCCGGAACGTTGCCATTGGTTCTCTTGCTTACTAAAAATGTTCGCGCAGTTGCGCAAATTTATCGAGACAGACCAGCTTGCCGGGACCGGTGTGAGCCACCTCCTGGATCTCCAATTGCCAGGTATGCTGATGCGGAATAAACACAGCGTTCAGTCCGGCGGCCAGGGCGGGATTGATGTCGGAGCGCGGCGAGTTGCCGATCATCCAGGTGTTGCCCGGATCGAGCTGCATCTCCTGAATCAGCGTGTGATAGGTCGACTGGTCTTTCTCAGCGGTGATCAGGATGGAGGAAAAGTATCCGGCCAGGCCCGAGTTCTCGATCTTGAGCCTCTGCTCCTCTTCCTCGCCTTTGGTCAGGAGAATCAAGTGGTGGCGGGGGGCCAGATAGGTCAGCGTTTCCTGTACGCCGCTGATGACCTCCATTGGATGGTGCCGAATCGCCTCCCCGAAGCTCCTCACCTGTGCCAGATCCTCCTCCGTGTACGTCCGCTCGGCCAGGCGGCGATAGGTTTCCAGCAGACTCCTGGTGAAATTTGCCGAGCCGTATCCCATCTCATGCTCGATCTCGTTCAGCACCGCGCGCACCTCGGCGGGCTGGAGCGAGGAATGGTTGAGGAAAAGCATAAAGTCGTGAATGGCTCGTTCAAAATAGATGTTGTTCTCCCAGAGCGTATCATCAGCATCTATCAATAAATGTTGCCGCTGCATATTGTGCCTTTCTTCCATCACAACAGAACCGGAAATGTGCCTGGTCATGCAAGATTATCCAGGGGACACTCAACAGTGTAGCAGTTTGCCCGCCACCATGCAAGCGTCTATCGTTCTCAGAGAGAATGCTGAGTTCTCCTCATTTTTACCACGGCATAGCCCATTTTTCGCCAGCAGTAAAATCTTTGCCTTTCCTTCGTGCCAGCCGTTATATTGGTAGAGACTCGGCAATGCCTACGGTTATCGGCAAGTGTACAGGACAATTACCTGGGGAAGGGGAAGCATCGATATGATTGATCTCACTGCTCTACTACTTATCCTGGCATCGTCTGGTGTGGTGCTGGCCTGCATAGCCGGCGCGCTTTTCCGGCGGAAACCGCATCCTGGCCGCTCACGCCTGCGTGCCTTTCTGATAGGGGGAGGACTGAGCCTGCTGCTGGTCTTTCTTGCGGCCTGCGGCGATAGCGGACAGGCGACGACCGGGCAATCCACGCCGACCTCCGGCTCTCTGGATCTGACGGTCCCGCCGCAGCAGAACGCGGCCTCTCCCACTCCAACAGCGGACAGCGCCGATTGGCCGACCTATCATCTCAATAATCAGCGCACGGGCTATCTCGCCAGCACGCCCAATCCTCACAGCCTGGTCAAGAACTGGAGCAGGCAACTGGATGGCGCAGTCTACGCGGAGCCGCTGGTCGTCGGCAACCACGTCATCGTCGCGACCGAGGGGGATTCGCTCTACGCGCTCGATCCCGCGAGCGGCAATGTGCAGTGGCATACCAAAGTTGGCACGTCTGTGCCGCGCTCCACACTCCCATGCGGAAACATCGATCCATTGGGCATTACCGGCACGCCCGTGTATGATCCCGCGACCGGCCTGGTCTTTGCCGTCGCGGAGGTCACGGGTCCCGGGCATATTCTGGTCGGGGTGGATGTAAACACCGGCCAGCTCAAAGTGCGCCGTTCAGCGGATACCGATGGCATGGACCCGCGCGCCCATCAGCAGCGTGGCGCGCTCACTCTTGCTCATGGCATGGTCTACATTCCCTACGGCGGTTTGGACGGCGACTGCTCCGATTATATCGGGCGCGTGGTCGCCTCGCGCACCGACGGGCAGGGGCCGTTGCTGGTCTATCGCGTGCCGACGCCGCGCGAGGGGGGGATCTGGACCCCACCGGGAGCCAGCGTGGACGCAGCGGGCAATCTCTATGTGGCCGTCGGCAACGGTGAGATCACCCAGGGAAATTGGGACCACAGCGACTCAATCCTCAAGCTCTCTCCCACGCTGCACCTGCTGGACGCCTTTGCGCCTACCACCTGGGCTTCGGATAACGCAGCCGATCTCGATCTAGGCTCGCAGGGGCCGGTGCTGCTGCCGAACAATCTCCTTTTCACCGCCGGCAAATCTGGCAAGGGCTATATCCTGCACAGCAATGCGCTCGGCGGGATCGGTGGCCAGGTCAGCGAGCAGGAGGTGTGCCGCTCCTTTGGCGGGGCTGCCACCGTTGGCATGACAATCTACGTGCCCTGCACAAGCGGCGTGCTTCAGCTTACTGTAGACACAAACGGGCAGATGCACCAGGGCTGGCAGGCCGGCAACGTCGTCGGCTCCCCGGTGGTCGGCGGCAATACCCTCTACTGCGCCAGCAATGATACCCTCTATGCACTCAACAGAGCAAACGGGCAGATCATTGCCTCGCTCCATGTGGGAACGGTGAATCGCTTCGCCACCCCCACGATCTCCGGCACAACCGTCTTCGTCGGAACGTATGCGGGGATTGTCGCAGTTAGAATCGCATAAGAGAGAAAGGTTTCGCATCTCTCTTTCATCAGGTTTTTGCTGATGGGGTTAAAAATTTTATTCCATATTATCAGCAAAAGCCTGATGTAATCCTCTGGGGTGAGGTGGGGCGGATGCTGAGACGCAAGAAGCGGTGAGAACGGGAAAAGCCCTCTTCAGCCCATCGATAACTCTTGCGCTTTCGATTGACAGGGGGTAGAATGACAGTAGGTTCCACCTGTTCGGCGTAAGTGGCAGTCATGGGAGGGCGGGCCGGATATCGTTGCTCCCCTGTTCCCGTAAGAGACGTGCCTGGAAGCCACCCCCAAGAAAGGTAGCAGAATAACTCGTATGACCATTACGACCAAAGCTCGCACGATTGGCGAGTTGCGTGCCAGTGGATATAAAGTGCTCTCTGTCAAGGAGGAGATGCGCAAAAACCTGATTCAGAAGATTCGCGACGGGGAAGACCTGTTTCCTGGTATTGTGGGTTATGAAGAGACGGTGATCCCGCAGATCGAGAATGCAATTCTCTCCGGGCAGGATATCATCTTTCTGGGTGAGCGCGGTCAGGCGAAGACGCGCATGGCCCGCAGCCTCGTCAATCTGCTGGACGCGGAGGTGCCGGTGATCGCCGGCTGCGAAATTAACGATAATCCCTACGAACCGATCTGTAAAGCCTGCCGCGATAAGGTCGCGGAGCAGGGCGATGACGTCGAAATTGCCTGGTTGCCGCGCGACCGCCGCTATGGCGAGAAGCTGGCCACCCCTGATATTACGATCTCGGACCTGATCGGCGAGGTGGACCCTGTGCGCGTGGCCGAGGGCCGCTATCTCTCGGATGAATTGACTATCCACTATGGCATGATCCCGCGCACCAATCGCGGCATCTTCTGTATCAACGAACTGCCCGACCTTGCGGAGCGCATTCAGGTGGGCTTGCTCAATATTATGGAAGAGCGCGATGTGCAGATTCGCGGCTACAAGATTCGCCTGCCGCTCGATGTCTACGTGGTGGCCAGCGCCAACCCGGAGGATTACACAAACCGGGGCCGCATTATCACGCCGCTCAAGGACCGCGTTGGCTCGGAGATTCGCACGCACTATCCCTATGTGCTGGAGCACGAAATCGCGATTATGGAGGCCGAGAGCAGCCATTTCAATAGCGATAACCTGGAAGTGGTCTATCCGCAATTCATGAAAGAGGTGATCGCGCAGATCACGCATCTGGCGCGCCGCAGCAACGATATCAGCCAACGCTCCGGCGTGAGTGTGCGCGTCTCGATCTCGAACTACGAGAACGTGCTGAGCAACGCCAGCCGGCGCGCCCTGCGCTTGAAGGAGCGCCAGGTGGCTCCGCGTATCAGCGATCTCTCCGCCATCATGGCCTCGACCTGTGGCAAGATCGAACTGGATACGGTGGGGGATATCAAAGAGGAGCGCGTGGTGCAGAAGCTGATTAACGCGGCCATCGCTGAGGTCTTCGGCGATTACTTCGAGGTGCGCGAGTTCGATCAGCTCGTCGCGGGCTTCGAGCGCGGCCTGAACGTGCAGGTTGGCGACGACCTGCCCTCGATGGAATACGTCAACCAGCTCTCACGCGTGGGCGGACTGAGCAAGGCGGTCGATAAGCTGGGTGCGCGCAAGGGCGGCCCCGCAGGCATCGCCTCCGCCGTCGAGTTTATCCTCGAAGGTCTGCATCTCAACCGGCGTCTGAATAAGGATGAGGTGAATGGCAAGGTGCGCTACCGGCGCTGATTGTTCCAGTATCCTCGATTGTCGTCGTCTCAAGGCGGGTTCTCGTCAAGCATAGCCGGGAATCCGCGCTTGAGGATATGTATACGAGCAGAATGAGACAAGAAGTGTTCGGGCGCTAAGGAGCCACAACTATGTTTAAACGCTTTCAACGCAATCGTTACGGCTATTCGCGCTGGGATGGGACGCAGCGGATTGAAGGGCTGGATGCCGACGATATTCTGAACGCGCTGGCCGATGATTACGTGGAGGATGGCAATCTGCAGCAGGCTCTGCGCCGCCTGATGCAGGAGGGCATACGCAGCGACGATGGACGACGCACGATGGGGCTGCGTGAACTGCTGGAGCGCATGCGCAACCAGCGCCAGCAGGCGCTTAACCGCTATAATATGGCCTCCGGGGTGATGGATGACCTGCGCAAACGACTGGAGGAGATCAAGCAGTTGGAGCGCGAGGGCATCCAGCGCCGCCTGGATGAGGGCAACGCCCCGCAGGAGCAGCGCTCGCCGTCCGGCGACGAGGGGACGCCATCCGGCGAGCAGTCCGGTTCCTCCTCGCTGCCAGAGGAGGTGCAAAAGCGCCTTCAGCAATTGCGCGAGCAGTACCAGCGCGAGCGACAGGAGCAGGCCGCTGCCCAGGGCGAGCAGTCCGCTCAGCCAGCCGGTTCGCAGTCGCAGGACCAGCCCGACCGGCCCTCTCAGATGGGCCAGAGCGGGCAGTCCGGTCGGGGTTCTCAGATGGGCCAGTCCGGGCAGGGCGATGCTTCTGGCGATGAGTTATCGCCGGAGCAGAAGCGCCGCATGCTGGAGATGATCGCGAAACGCAAGCAGGAGTTTCTGGATAATCTGCCCAAAGATGTGCCGGGGCAGATCAAGAGCCTCACCGACTACGATTTCATGGACGACGAGGCACGCGAGAAGTTCCAGGAACTGCTGGCCAGCTTGCAGCAGCAGATGATGCAGCAGTTCTTCCAGGGCATGCAGCAGTCGTTGCAGAGCATGACCCCCGAGGATATTGCCCGCCTGCGTGAGATGATTCGCGAACTGAATAAGATGCTGCAGGAGCGACAGCAGGGCCTGGAGCCTGATTTTGACTCGTTCATGCAGAAGTACGGCGATTACTTTCCCGGCGTGAACTCGCTCGACGACCTGATCGAACAGATGCGCCAGCAGCAGGCGGCCATGCAGGGCATTCTGGACAATCTCTCGCCGGAGCAGCGCCAGGAGCTGGAACAGTTGATGGAGCAGTTGCTCGGCGACGACCGCATCCGCGTGGATTTGATGGAGCTGATGCAGAATCTCGAAGCGGTGGCGCCGATGGAGAATTACCGCACGCGCTTCCCTTTCCGGGGCGACGAGACGCTGCCCTTTAATGAGGCCATGCGCATGATGAGCCGCCTCCAGCAGATGGAGGGCCTGGAGGATCAGTTTCAGGAGGCCCGGCGCATGGATAACCTGGAGGCCATCGATAGCGAGAAGGTCAAGAACCTGCTGGGCGACGAGGAGTATCAGTCGGTGGAGCAGCTCAAGGAATTGATGCGCACGCTCGAAGAGGCCGGCTATATCCAGAAACGCGGCAATCGCTGGGAACTGACCGCACGCGGCATTCGCAAGATCGGCCAGAAGGCCCTGCAGGACATCTTCAACAAGCTCAAACGCGATGGCTTTGGACGCCACCTCAGCCAGTTCCGGGGTACCGGCGGCGAGCGCACCGACGAGAGCAAGGCTTACCAGTTCGGCGATCCTTTCCTGCTCGACCTGGAGAAGACCTTGATGAACGCGCTCCACCGGCGCGGCGTCGGCACGCCTGTGCAGTTGCAGAAGGACGATTTCGAGGTCTATCGCACCGAATTTACCACGCAGTCCTCGACCGTGCTCATGATCGATCTGAGTATGAGCATGGTCTATAACGGCTGCCAGCAGGCCGCGAAGAAGGTCGCGGTGGCTATGGAGAGCCTGATCCGCTCGCAATTCCCGCGCGATAACCTGTTCGTCGTCGGCTTCTCATACATCGCGCGGGAGTACAAGCCGCAGGAATTGATCGAGATGAGCCATTACGACAATGCGACCGGCACCAACCTGGCTCACGGGCTGATGCTGGCTCGCCAGCTTCTCGCCCGCCAGCACGGCGTCAACAAGCAGATCATTCTCATCACCGACGGCGGCCCAACCGTCTGGTACGAGGACGGCGACTGGCATTTCGGCATCCCGCCCAATCCCTACGCCGAGCAGCAAGCCCTGCTGGAGGTGCAGCGCTGCACGCGCGACGGTATCACCATCAATACCTTCATGCTGGAGGATGATCGCTGGATGGTTGCCTTCGTCAATCAGCTTTCAGCCATCAACCACGGTCGCACCTTCTTCGCCGATAGGAACAACCTGGGTGAGTACCTGCTGGTCGATTACCTGAATAGCAAACGGAAGTTTATCGGATAACACACAGAACATGTGTGTGAAGCACCCGGCGGTTGCGTTAGAGCGGCGCGACCCCCAGGGAGGTCACGCGAGATAGCGGGCGAAGAAGGCCAGCAGGCGCTGCTCGTACTCGGCGGTGTGAGCGGCCAGGGCTCCAACGTGACCACCGTTAGGCGCGATCCACTCCTGTTTGGGCTGGCCGGCGGCGGCGAAGAGTCTGTGCTCGCCGGAGAGCGGGATAGTCGCGTTCTGGTCGTCGGCTGAGTGGATGAGCATAACGGCGCGCGGACTGATCTGTCCGATGACGGCCAGCGGGCTGGTTGCGGCCAGGTTTCCGCCGATCAGGACGTTAATCAGCGCAGGCTCATAATTGGGCTGCGAAAGTAGAGATATGAAAACACACGATCAACTGCTGCTTCCGCGTAGGTAGCTTAGTCATAACCATTTGCTCATAAGCGAGTCACAGAGAAATCTTGTTGGAAATGAATGAAAAGGACAGTACATTGACCGAATCCCAACTCCTGGCCCAGTTGCAAGCTCTCTCCAGCCCCGCGAGCATTGCGCAGTTTCTCCAGCTTCGCCGGGAGCTGCTTGAGTGGAATGCGCGCGTGAATTTGACCGCGATTACCGATCCTGAAGAGATCCTGCTCAAGCACTTTCTCGATTCGCTCGCGCTGCTAGAGGTCTATGAGGCCGAGCGGGCGCGGGTGCTGGATATTGGCGCGGGCGCGGGCTTTCCGGGTTTACCGCTGAAGATTGCGCGCCCCCAGTGGGAGGTCGTGCTGCTGGAGGCCACCGGCAAGAAGGTCAATTTTCAGCGCCACATCATCGAGCTACTTGGTTTACATAATATTGAGGCGGTACATGGACGGGCGGAGGAGCTAGCACGCAGGGCGGAGTATCGCGCCTCCTTCGACCTGGTAACGGCGCGCGCAGTAGCTGCGCTGCCGGTGCTGCTGGAGTATGCCGCGCCGTTCTGTCGCGTAGGCGGGCAGATTCTGCTGCCGAAGAAAGGGGAGCTGGCCGAGGAGCTTGCCCAGGGCAAACGCGCCGCCCGCTCGCTCGGCGTGGTGTTTAAGGCCGATCACCCCGTCACGCTGCCCGGCCTGGCCGACGGGCGGCGCATCCTCGTTTGGGAGCAGGCTGGCGGGTGTCCCGCGCAGTATCCGCGCAGGGCATCCGCAATGGCGCAGAGGCCGCTGGGATAGCCTGGTTGCCTTCTGAAGAATGACTGTTTTCATATCGGCTGGTGCAATCCCTACGCGAATCTCTCTTGAGATGGAGCGTCAGGGCATGGTGCCCCAGGCGGTGCGCAGGTGCCAGGTGGCGTGAAATGTCGGCTGTTGCATCTCTACGAGCGCCTGTTGATACACCGCGTCATAATCGCTGCTGGCACAGCCACGCTTCTCCAGGAAAGGCCGAATCGTGCGGTAGAAATGCCTGACATCCCGGATATATGCCTCGCCCTCTTCTGTGCCGGGCTGGCCCTGGACGAAGTGATCCCTCGTCTGCACGTCCTGGCAGCCATGCTGAGTGAGCAGGCGTGCCAGGTGATCAATGATGCCGTTTGTATCTTCCGTGAAGAGGTGGCCGGCCTGGAACATGGCGCACTGGAACATCTCGCAGAGCCGGGTGAGCGCGGGACTGGTGCTCTGGTGGAGAATCTCCGGCTCTGTCAGCCGGATGACTCCTTCCGAGCGTGTGACCCGCTGCATCTCGCTCAGCAGCTTGGGCCAGTCCCAGGTGCGCATAAAGCTTCCCCCACAGCGCATATTCACCAGGTCAAAGAACGCCTGGGGAAATTCGAGCATGCGCAGGGCGTCCATGGTGTGAAACTCCACGCGCTCGTCAACCCCAGCGGCAATTGCCTGCTCGCGGGCATAATCGATCATGCGCTTGCTCACGTCGATGCCGATCAACATGGTCTCCGGATTCTGACGCGCCAGTTCGATCAGCCAGCCGCCGGTTCCGCAGGCCACGTCGAGCACGCGCCGGAACGGGGTGATGTCGGTTTGCTCTGGCAGCACGCCTCCCATTGTCCTCGTAATCATCTGGTCCTGAATGCGTAATCGCTCGAGTTCTTCCTGGTTTTCGCGATCTGGCACAAAATAGGTGCTTGGGTGTTCACCTCTGGGAAATTGCGGAGGGTCTGGCATTTCGTTATCTCCTCATATTCTTCGCTTTTTGCGCCTATTTGAACTTTTTGACAATGAGAATAGCCAGTGTCATTATATAATAATGGGTGTGTATTGTCGAGCGATCTTTGTGGCTGCGGAATAAAATCTGTCGTCGTCTACTCTGGGCCTCAGTTCGCCTCTGTTTGCAGACAGGCCAGCGCGCCGATCAGCACGGAGAGGATCGCGAGCAGCGGCAGATAGGGGGCGAGCCAGGCGAGATGGAGCGCGCTGAGGCCGCCGGTGATGGCCGCGATGATATAGGTGAGCCAGACGGCGGCCATGCGCAGCGGCTTGAGGCGTTCGATCTGGGCATCGATGCGGCGGGCGGCGGCGGGCGGCTTCTGCGTATCGACGAAGAGGCGGCGTCCCAGGCTGGCCATCAGCGTGGTGATAGTGCCGGTGATGTAGGTGGTGGAGACGCCCGGCACGTCGAGGCTGAGGGCGATGGCGCTCTGCTGGCCCATCGCCAGGGCAGAAAGCGCGAGCAACACGTCGGCGACCGGATGGAGGGTGCGTTTAGCGTTGACCAGCGGCCAGCCCAGTGCGAAGACGAGCAAGAGCGCCGCCTCGATCCCCAGGGCCAGCAGCACCTGAGGCAACCAGCGCCCGCTGTTCTGCTCGTAGTTGCGCTCGACCAGCAGCGTGCCGCCCAGCGCGCCCAGGCTGAAGCCCAGCATGGAGATCAGCGAGCGCAGCATCTCCAGCCAGTCCCCCTGCGCGATTGCCAGGCCAAAGAGGACCGTGTTGCCGGTCATATTGGCGACGAAGACGTGTCCCAGCCCCAGGAAGCTCAGCGCGTCGAGGCAGCCGGCGGTCCACGTGAGCAACAGGATCAGCCCGTCTTTTTTGCTCATCTACCTCAGCGCGTTGCGTGGGTAGCGCGCATCGTATTCGGGCATGGCCAGCACGTCCTGAACCTGGATGGTGCAGCCGCGCTGGGGGCTGACCGAAACCATCGAGATGGGCGTCTCCAGCAACTCCTCCAGGCGTCTGAGATAGTTTTTCGCGGCGGGGGGCAGATCATCGTAGGTGGTGATGCTGGTCGTGTCGGTCTGCCAGCCGGGGAGTTCTTCGTAGATCGGCTCACAGGCGGCCAGGTCGCTCTGGGTGGCGGGAAAGTTGTGAATCACCTTGCCGCGCAGTTGGTAGGCGGTGCAGATTTTAATAGTCGGCAGGGGGTCCAGCACGTCGAGTTTGGTGATCACGGCGGAGTCCAGGCCGTTGAGTTGGGCCACGAAACGTCCCGCCACGGCGTCGAACCAGCCACAGCGCCGCTCGCGTCCCGTGTTCGTGCCGTATTCGTGCCCGCGCACACGCAGCGTTTGTCCGATGGCGTCGAAGAGCTCGGTTGGCATGGGGCCGCTGCCCACGCGGGTGATATAGGCTTTGTAGACGCCGATCACGCGATCGATCGAGTGCGGCGGCAGTCCCGCTCCGCTGGAGGCGTTCGCGGCCATCGTCGAGGAGGAAGTGACGTAGGGATAGGTGCCGAAGTCGATGTCCAGCAGCGCCCCCTGCGCGCCTTCCAGCAGGATGGTCTTGTGGTCAAAGAGTGCGTCGTGGAGCATCATCTGCGTGTCGGCGATGTGGGGACGCAACTGCTGGCCGTAGCCAAAATATTCGCCGTGGATTTCTTCGAGGGAGAGCGGGGGCTGGCCGTAAATCTGGGTAATCATGCGGTTCTTTTGCTGGAGAATCGAGGAGAGCTTGGCGCGGAAGGTGTCAACGTCGAGGAGGTCTACCATGCGAATGCCGATGCGTGCGTGCTTGTCGACGTAGGCGGGTGAGATGCCGCGCTGGGTGCTGCCGATCTTCTCGGCTCCCCTGGCCTCCTCCTCCAGCCGGTCCAGCAGAAAATGATAGGGCATCACCACGTGTGCGCGTTCGCTGATATACAGGTGCGAGGTGTCGATGCCCTGTGCGCGCAACTCCTGCATCTCGACGAGCAGCCCTTTGGGGTCAACCACCACGCCGTTGCCAATGATGCAGGTGGTATTGGGAAAGAGGATTCCCGAGGGGACGAGACGAAAGGCGAATTCGCCTTTCTCATGAACAACCCGGTGCCCGGCGTTGCTGCCGCCCTGGTACCGTACAACAAAATCTGCGTGCATTGACAATTCATCGACGATCTTGCCTTTGCCTTCGTCTCCCCATTGAGCCCCAATAATAGCCAGTACCGACATGTGCTTGTCCTTTTCCACCAATCGACGGCGCGCACCGGCCCCGCTTACCAGCCGGGTGAGGGGGACGCCGTACCTGTTCGTTCGCAGCCGAGACGACGCGTTTCTGGCAGGGCACGCGTCCGCTCCCTGTGAACATGGAACGCTCTGACCGACGAGTTTTGTCTCTGCGGGTCCATGTTCAGCCACGTGTAAGCTTATCCCACGCTCGTATCGTTTGTCAAATTCTACGGTTTGCCCACCTCCCGCCCTTTCCTGAGGGAAAGATCGGCATTTCGACGTACCGGCATGCTTGCCTATGCGCATATCGAGCTTGTTGCCCCTCCTATACTAAAAACAAGACGTACATCACTTCTTTGCTAAGTGAAGAACACATGATCAGTCGGTTCGCATGGTGGCAGGCCACGCCTGCCACCCGTCTCTTTCTCGTTCTACTGGACTCTTTCGACCTATTTTCTGTGTGTTTCTTTTACAGGCCGATTGGGCGCTCCGTCCTGGCACGGGCCGGATCGCTCAATCGGTTTTTTTGGGGCGACCGCCTCGCGAAAGCGAAAAATTTGCATAACCTGTCTATACTAAAGATGGCGCTGCGATACATTGCGAAAGCGGCGAAAATGCAACCTTGAAACATGCGTGCATTTCAGAATAGCGATAACCCCTTTCGTGAACCGATAGAAAGAGAAGGCTGCGATGGCTGGGAAACGTGAAATACAGACTGCCCCGTTGAATATTCCCCCTCAGTGCAAGGAGGTCGCGCCGGCGGTCGGAACCCCGTCAGACCACAAGGATGTATCAGCGGCTGCGCCGGCGGTGGTGACGATGCAGACGCTGCTGGATCAGCCGCCGGTGCAACCGGATTGGATTGTACACGATCTACTGCCTGCAGGCGTCTCGCTGCTCGCGGGTCCCGGACGTGTGGATAAGCCCTTGCTGGCGAACCAGTTGGGACTGGATGTGGCGGCGGGCCGCCCCTTCCTGGGACATTTCCCGCTGAGCCAGGGTCGTGTGCTCTACCTGGCGCTGGCCGAGAGCGCTCTCCAGGTGCGCAGGCGCGCACGCACGCTACTGAACGGGGCAAGCTGCCCGGACGGTCTCTACTTTACCTTCCGCTGGCTGCCCTTCCGCCAGGGGGGATTGGCCGACCTGGAGGATACGGTCGCCTCGCTGGAAAGGCTGCGGCTGGTGATTGTGGACCCCGTGGAGTTTGTGCAGCCGCTGCGGGCCGACCCCGCTCTGAGCGGTGGCTATCGCACGCGCGAGCAGCGCACGCCGGAGGTGGCGACGGGCTTCTTCCTGCCCCTGAATCAACTGGCCTTGCGCTACAAGCTTGCCATTCTCCTGCTGCACCACCTGCCCGACGACTGGCCGTCCAATCGCCGCGATCCCCTGGCCGGGCTTAGTCCGACCGGCCTCACCCCGGCGAGTGCCTGCAACCTGCTCCTCACGCCGGGGACCGATCCCTGCGCCTGCGCGCTCCACATTGCCGGACCGGATGTCCCCGAACGGCGCCTGCCTCTGGTCTTCGATTCCGCGCAGGGATGCTGGCGCTGGACGCAAGGATCGGAGCTACATGCGCAAACGCATCGGCCTGTCCCCTGAATGTAGCAATGCTCCTTGCGCGCGCTGCTCGGGGGCCGGGGTCTATTCTAAACCCTGGTCCTGTGCCGTGCTGGTGCGCTGGGCGCGCAGGATGGCTCGCTCCTGGTTGAGCAGCGCATCGTGGATGCGCTCGCGATGCTTGGGCAGCGTGCGGGCCGGCAGCCCGTCGAGCGCGAAGTAGCGGCTCTCGTCGATGTCGTCGTCGCGGATGGCGCCGGGTGCGCCTCCGCTGACCCGGCAGCGGAAGGTCAGCACGATCTCCTGCTTGAGAGGCTTGGAGTAGACCCCGACGAGCTGGCCGACCTCGACCTCCAGCCCCGTCTCTTCGCGCACCTCGCGGCGGAGGGCCTCGTCCACCGTTTCGCCGGGATCGACTGCGCCGCCCGGCAGGTTCCACCAGTCGATTGCGTGGCGGTGCGCCAGCAGAATGCGCTCGTCGTCGAAGATCAGCGCGCAGACGCTCACGCGAAAACAGTGAGCGTCATCGTGTATTTCACCTGCCACAATCTTCTCCTTCTAGAGCCGGTAGAGCGCGTATGCCGTATCGTGCAGCACCTGGCGCGCCAGCAGATAGCCCTGCTCCTCGTCGATTTCGTCGTTCTCGATCATCTCGTCCAGCACCTGGCCAAGCACGCTGCGTCCCCGAATGGCCGCGGCCCAGTGCATCTCCGGCAGGAAGATGCCATCCGAACTGTACATGAGCTTGCTGGCGGGCGCGACCCCCAGGGCCTGGCGCGTGAAGTTCAGCATCTCCAGTCGATCTACGAAAGGGATGGTGTACGAGAGGTCGAAGTAGACCTGCGGGTAGACGGCGGCGAGGTAAGCGCCCAACTGCGTGTAAGGATAGCTCTCATGCAGCAGCACCACGGGCATCTCCCGGTACGCCTCTTCCTCCAGCACGTCGCGCAGGTGCAAGGGATTGCCCAGGCGCATGTCTGTGTCGCTGTCGCCGTAGCCGGTGTGGAACTGCACAGGCAATCCTTGCTCTGCGGCGTGTCCGAAGGCGATGTGCAGCAGGTAGTCGATCAACGGCTTGTGGACGATGCGCAGGGTGTTGTCGTGGATGGTCGCGCGGGCATCGCGGAAGGCGCTCACGGCCTGGTCCTTGCTCCAGCGGACGACGTTAAGCCCCGTGCGATAGGCCACGATGCTTTTCAGGGCCACGTAGCCGCGCGCGCGCAGATTCGTCAGGGCCGCGCTGTAGCGCGCCACCAGCTCATCGAAATCGTTGACCTCGACGATCAAATCCTGCATCAGCGTCTCCAAACGCAGCATACGCGCGGTCCGGCAGTGGCCCAGTTCGCCCATGCGTTCGGGTGAGTAGCAGATGGCGGGCTGCGGATGCGCCACGTCGAGGATCAGCGTATCGATGGCAGCCGCGCGATAGAACCGCTCAAGCAGGGAGTCCGCGTCCAGCCTGCTGCGCGCCGCGAGCACCTCCTCCTCGCTGCCCTTATCCTGGCAGCCAAAGAGCAGGGCAAGCTGGCGCAGCATCCACAGGTAGTACACGCTATTCGCCACGTGCTCCTCGGCGAACGCAGGATCGCTGGCCTCGGTAAAATACGCACGATAGCGCAACGTCTCCATCTGCTGTTCCCGCAGCACAGGGTGGCAGTGATTATCCACCACCGCAATACCGGTCAGATCGAGCATACCGTCCCCTCCTGCCGAAAAAAACTTCTCCGCCTGTCCTCAACGGGCGGGTGCGATGCTATTGTATCATCTGCGGGGAAGAGGCTGTAACAAAATCTACCCCGTCCTCGTTTGATAAAAGGAGCGTGCAGGATGGCCAGCCTATTCTCCCTGCTCCCGGCGAAAATTGCCAGGGAGACAGTGTGCAGGTCCTGCAAAAAAATCGAATCAATTGGACCTCTGAACGTAGTTGGAACTCAATTGCATACGTTCTGGTCGGTTCCATCGTATTAGAAAAAGAACGAGTGTTAAGGTATGTTCCTCGCGAAAGGAAATTGCAATGGTACAATGGTGTAAGAAATATATATCCCTGGGCGGCCTGCTGGCGTTGCTCTTCGTGCTGGCGGCCTGTAGCGTGCCCGGTCTGGGAGGCACATCGCCCACGCCGACGCAGACATTGCAGAATAGCGCAGCGGCGATGGCCAGGCTCAATTCGGTGCATGTGGACCTGCAAGCGACGCTCAACGTGCGGGCGAATAACGCGAATGGCGGCGTGACGTTCAATTTGAGCGGACACGGCGATGCCGCGAAGCCGGACGACGCCTCGGTCAGCCTCTCCCTGGGCCAGAAGCACCTGCTGGCGGTCATCAGCGCAGGCTCGAAGGTCTACGTGCAGCCCAGCAACGGCGTCTGGTACTGGCTGGATAAGAGCACGCTCAAGAATGCCGCGCAGACCTTCTTCTCGCAGAGCCTGGCGACCCGCCTGGGGCAGGTCATGACGGTGGTGGAGAATGCCAAACTGACCGATCAGGGGCAGGAGACTCTGAACGGGGTTTCCCTTGATCATATCAACGCCGTTCTCGATCAGCAGACCCTGCAGGCCCTGAATACCCAACTGGCCGGCCTGCTTCCCCAGGGCGTGCAGACGGGGCAGAGCCAGATCACCGCGGCCAGCCTCGACCTGTGGATCGATCAGTCCACCTGGTTCGTCCATCAGGCCGTGCTCAACGTGACCACACAGGTCGATATGACTGCCCTGCAACCCTACATCGGGCAGTCCGACGTCACCGGCGTTGTGCCGGTCACGGTCAAGGCCCAGCTCAATTTCAGCAAGTTTAATCAGCCGGTCAATATCCAGCCACCGGATAACTCGGTGCCTTTCCCGCAATAGCCAAGAGTCATCCCTGATGTTCTTGCGCCCTGATCTGCTTGCCTTGTCCCGCGTTGCATGCAGCGGCGATGCTGGCCATCGTCGCTGCATGCAACGAACCAGGGTGGCGAGCGCCTGACTGGTACAGGCACCTCAACACCATCAGGGATGACTTCTGTTCGCAGCATTTTCGAGATTGCGCGCGAGCGGGGGACGCGGAGCGAAATATATGCTATACTGTGCATATGGATACCAAAGATCACCAGCTTATTCCTGAAGAGATCGATGCCTGCGAGAATGCCGACGAGCAGGTGCAGGTCATGAAGCGCGCCCTGCGGCTGATCGGCGACATGTGGACGCTGGCAATTGTGCATAACCTGATCACGGGCACGAAACGCTTTGGTGAGTTGCTGGATGCGCTGGGCAACGTCAGCCCGAAAACGCTCTCGCAGCGTCTCAAGATGCTTGAGGAGTGCGGGATTGTGCAGCGCCAGGCTTACCCGGAGATTCCCCCCCGTGTCGAGTACCGCCTGACCGAGAAGGGCGCCGCCCTGGTCGATGTACTCAACGCCATTCGCGACTTCGGCATGCGCTACCTTACGGACCATCCCGCCCGTAACTGACGCCGCTCCTCCGCGCCGCTGGCGAGGCGCGCGCCCCGTTCCATTCCCCGGCGCGATACGCACCGTGACGCCACATAAAAGGAGGTTCTTTTATGGAATGTCGCCCAGGCTGCGGCGCGTGCTGCATCGCGCCCTCCATCTCGTCTCCCATTCCGGGTATGCCCGATGGCAAGCCCGCCGGCGTGCGCTGCCTCCATCTCACGCCCGATTATCGCTGCGCGCTGTACGGCAAACCCGAACGCCCGCAGGTCTGCCGCCTCTTTCAAGCCTCGCCCGAAACCTGTGGCCGCTCGCGTCGCCAGGCCCTCATCCTGCTCACAACTCTGGAATATGCTACCCGCCCTGACCTCTAATATCGATATATATATAAATAATTCCAGTACCGTGCATGTAGCGGCGGCACTTGTGCCCTCCACAGAGGTATATTTCGATTTCTTCTCCAAAAGCCTTGCGAACTATTGGACCTTCCATTTATACTTCTTATAGGGTGTGTCTACTTTTCCTCACAGTCGCTTTCTTAACACGCCAAAGTTAAGAAGTTCTTTTCGAGAGGAGACTGCAATGATGCAAGGGAAGGCATCGCATTTCCGGCGAATCGTCGTGCCCGTTGTACTGGCCTTTGCCCTGGCCCTGGTCTTTGTCCCGGCGGCCTTCGCGGCCCAACATTCCTCAGGACCCACGCTGGTCGGTCCCAAAGCCTACTACATGGCCATCGGCGACTCGCTGGCCTTTGGCTACCAGCCGGACCTGAACTGGGACGACGGCTACTCGAACTACTTTTTTAGTAATCTGAAAACTCATGGCGTCAAGGACTACGACAACCTGGCCTGTCCCGGCGAGACAAGCTCGACGATGATCAACGGAGGCTGTCCGTTTCCTTTCTTGCGCAAGTACCCGTATGTCGGCCCGCAGCTCAAGGCGGCTGTGAACTATCTGCATAAGCACGCCGGCCAGGTCAGCCCTGTGACGCTGGACATCGGCGCCAACGACCTCATCCCTGATCTGAACGTCTCCAAATGCACGATCAGTTCGAATTGGGAGAACGACCTGGCGACGGTCGATCACAACCTGACGACGGTGATTCTTCCCCAACTGGTGGCTGCGCTGACCGTCAATGGTCAACTGACCGGCGATCTGCTGCTGATGAACTACTACGACCCGTACCAGAACGTCTGCCCGAACACGGTGCCCTACATTCAGGAGATCAACGCGCACCTGGCCGCCGACGCCCGCGGCTTCGCGACGATGGTGGATGTGTTCACGCCCTTTGGTGGCGCGACCACGCCCAATCCCAACATCTGCTCCTACACCTGGATGTGCAGCGTTTTCAAGGACATCCACGCCAAAGATGCCGGCTACCAGGTCATGGCCACCGCCTTCGAGCAGGCCGCCGGCTACTAGCCAGCGCATTCTCGCGGGGACGGCTCGCGCACACCCTCCGTCCCCGCGCCCGGCGCAATCGTTGCCCGCCACAAAACGTGCTTGACGCGCCGTTGTATTTCTCCTTTCCCTCAGTCCGCTGTCCCCCGAGTGCAATTTCTCTGTGTCGCGGAATCTCTTCTCACCGTTTCCCAAACTGATATAATGTGAGGCAGCGTTATGTGAAATTACTCTCAGGGAGATTCGGAAAGACTCTATGGCTGTCATCAAATTGCTGCTGGTGGACGATCATGGACCGTTGCGCAAGGCGTTGCGTGAGGGGTTGCAGGCGACCGGCTCGGTGCAGGTGCTGGCGGAGGCCGCGACGGGACAGGAGGCGCTGGCCCGCGCGCTCGAACTGGATGTCGATGTGATCCTGATGGATGTGCAGTTGCAGCCCTCGCAGCCAGGCCGCAAGGCGATGAGCGGGGTCGCCGCTGCCGTGGCGATCAGGCGCGAGCGTCCGCGCATGCCCGTGGTCTTCTATTCGATTCAGGACGACGACGAGTATTATCGCGAGTTCCGCGCCTCCGGTATTCTCACCCACTACGCCTATGTTCGTAAAAGCAACTATCTCCTTCCCAGCATGCTGGTGCCGCTTTTGCGGGATGCGATCAACGGGCGCAGCCTGGTCGATCCAGAGATCGAGGACCGCGTGCAGGAGGTGCGCGACCTCGACGAGCAGTCCCCGCGCGCACTGCTTGAACCCAACGAGTTGCGCGTGGCCGAGCTGGTCGCCCAGGGCATGACCAACGAGCAGATCGCCGCGCGCCTCAACCTGCACGACAAACGCGCGGTCAGCCGCACCAATGGGCGCATCTACGCAGCGTGGGGACTGAGCGAGACCGCCGTCGATGATAAGGTCGCCCGCGCCCGTGCTACGCTGATCTACTCGCTCAACCGCATGATTATGTGGGACGAGAACGGTGTGGCCCTGGTGCAGGACCGGCGCGGCGAGTGGGTGCCGCTCTACAAAGAGGAGTGACATGTTCCTGCAATGCTGCCTGGCGTATAGCATCAGCGGCGCGCTACAGCCGCTCTACAAAGAGGAATGAGCCATGTCTCTACAAGCCCTGCTCAATCCCGCCCATTTGCTGCAAACCGTCGTTCTCGCTCTCTCGATTTTCAACCTGACGGCCTTTCTCTGGCTGGCCTCGACGGTCTGGCTCAACGGCAACCGGCGCGCGGGCATCGTGCGCCTGGGCGTTGTGGGGTTGGGACTCTCCGCGCTCTTCTTCTTTATCCACGCCATCCTCATCTCCAGCCCGCTCACGCCTGCCTCCTCGTTTGTCTCGCTGGACTTCTGGTGGCGCATGATCTGGCTGCCCGCGCTGGGTGTGCCTTACCTCTGGTTCGCCATCGGCCTGCACTACGCCGCGCTGATCAACTCGCGCTGGCGGCGGCGTCGCCCTCTCCTGCTCGTTCTCAGCGGCGCTCTTGGCCTGGCCGTTCTGCTGTTGCTGATCTTCAATCGCAACACCTTCACCTACATCGACGCCCTGCGCCTGCTCTCGTACAGCGATCCACTCGACGACATCAGCCGGGGCTTCCTCTCGCCGCTTCTGCTGATTCCAATCCTTTTCCTGATCTACGTCACCTTCTGCGCTATCGGCCCCTGGTTCACCAGCGGACGCCTGAGCCGCCTGAGTAAGATTCTCTGGCATGCGCTCCTGCCGGGACGCCGGGGACAGGCGAGAGCGCGCGCGGCCTCGCTGCGTCGCCAGCTTATGGACGCTTTCTGGGACGATCCCACCGACGTAGAGCTTTTAGAGGAGCCGCTGCTCTCCTGGCACCTGGCGCGGCCCGGACTCTTATTGGCGGCCCTGCTCATGGTGGGACTGACGACGACGCTGGGCGTGCTGGTGGCGCAATCGATGCTCAACTGGTTCGGCTATGGTGTCAGGCCGCCGGACCTGCTGCCGCCAACCAGTCTGCCCGCCGGTTCGCCCGTGCCGTTCAACCTGCTCGTCCTCGATCTGCTGGCCACCGGCGCGGTTGCCCTGGTGATCCTGCTGATCGGCTATTCGATTGTGCGGCATGGCGTACTCATCGAGCGGCCTCTGGCCAGGCGCGGCTTCTTCGAGCAGTGGCGCGGTATCGTCATCGTCGCCACCCTGGTCGCCATCCTGATCGCCTTGCTCGTCGCGCTCACGCAGAGCAGTCTGGGCGGCTTGCTGCTCATCACCTGCCTGGCGACCGTTGCCTACGCGCTCTTCACCTGGAGCGGCTACACCGCGCACGATCGCTACGTAGCCCTGCTGGTTCCCTTTGTGCGCAGCACCAGCCAGCGCCACTGGCTCAACACCGACCTGCAAAAGACCGGACAGGAGCTTGAGCATCTCTTCTTCCACCTCTGCCACGATGTGCTGGCCGTGCAGTGCGCATACCTGTGGGTGCTGACGGGAGCCGAGCGGCGTAGCTTCAGCTATCGCTGGCCCGCCAACCTGCCGCCCGATCCGCGCTGGAGCAAGTCGCCCCGGCGGCCCAGCGGCGAGCTTCATCCTGCCCAGCTTGAGAGGGTTCTGCACCCGCTGCCCGGCAGGCGCATCCAGGTCCACGTCGACGAGCAGCCGATGGTCGTCTGGATCCTGCCCATCTACAACGAGCGCGGTCTGGCCGCGACGCTCTACCTGGGTCCGCGTCAGGACGGGGGCGTATTCACCGACGAGGACATGAATCTCGCCGCCGCTTGCGGGCAGCGCATCCTCGACACTCTGAGCGATCACGAAGCTATGCAGGCCGTCGCGAGCCTGTTGAAGCGGCGCGTGGTCGATGTCAAGCTGCTCGGCGCGCAACAGAGGCGTATCCTGCACGATGAAATCCTCCCGCAAATGCACCTGGCCCTGCTGCATCTCGAAAAACTGCGCTCCCTGCCGGGAGGCGACTCGCAAGGCGGCGCGGAGTACGCGGCGGAGGGAGGAGTGCAGGCGCTCGGGGAGACGAGTGAGCATGGGAAGGCGGAGGAGCGGGTCGGTCGGGCCGGCGAGTCTGCGAGCGAGCGTGGGCGGACGGTGGACGAGGCCATCGAGATCATCAGCGCCACGCACCGCCGGCTGGCTGCGATGATGCGGGCCACAGCGCCGGGCGCGCCGCATCGTCTCGAACGCGACGGGCTGATCAACGCCATCCAGACCATGCTGGAGCAGGACTTCCAGCACGCCTTCGACGAGATCGACTGGTGTGTGAGCGAAGAAACTGCCGCGCGCATCGACGAGTCCATCTCCCCGGCCATTGCCGAGCTTATCTTCGCCGCTGTGCAGGAGGCCCTGCGCAACGCCGCCAGGCACGCGCGGGGAGCCGACCTCCATCGCCATCTGCGCCTGACCTTCCGGGCCGCCTGGAATCCCGCCGACGCCGCCCTGGAAATCCTCGTCTCCGACAACGGCGTGGGACTCGCCTCCGCCGATCGCTCTACCACCGGTACCGGCGGCGGCCTGCTTACCCACAGCACCCTGCTCGCCATCGCCGGCGGCAGCCTGACCGTCCAGAGCGAGCCGGATGCGGGCGTGACGGTCAGGATCGTGCTGCCGGCGGAGGTCTTATCGTGAAGCCAATGATTATGGCATATAATGCAAATGGCCTGTTCTGTTTTTGGTGAAGGAGAAAGATTTAGAATGCGTATTGCGCTTATTTCCGATATTCACGGTAACTCACTTGCGCTGGATGCCGTGCTGGCCGACGTGGAGGCGCAGGGGGGCGTTGATGGTTACTGGTTACTGGGCGATTTCTCAGCGATGGGCTTCGATCCCGTTGGCGTGGTGGAGCGTGTGACGAAGCTGCCCAACGCCGTCTACACGCGTGGCAACCACGATCGCGCGCTCGTCACCGGCGAGCGTCCGGGTCCTGCGGACGAGGACGCGCAGGCTCATCCAAAGCTCATTCCTTTTGTGCTGGGCATGGCGACGTGCCTGGCCTGGATGCAGGGCCAGATTCTGGCCGCCGGCTGGTGGGACTGGTTCACGCAGTTGCCGCTGGAGACGCGCCTGACCCTGCCGGATGGCACGCGCGTGCTGGGTGTGCATTCGGCGCCAGGCACCGACGACGGGCCGGGGATCATCCCGCCCTTAAGCGACGACGAACTGCGCGCGCTGCTCAAGCCCGCCGGGGCCGATCTGGTGATCGTTGGGCACACCCACGTGCCGCTGGATCGCAGCGTTGATGGCGTGCGCGTGTTCAACCTGGGCAGCGTCAGCAATCCCCTCCGTGAGCGCCTGGAGGCCAGCTACGCCATTCTGGACGCCGGGCCGAGTGGCTACAGCCTGCACCTGCGCTACGTCGATTACGACCGCGAGGCGGCCATTGCGGCCCTCCACCGCCTCAAACATCCCGCCGCCGATTTCCTGACCCGCTTCCTGCGCGGCGAAATGGCCCCGCCCTGGGCGCGAACGAGGTAAGACGGCAGGATGTGATTCAGGCTGCTGTATCCCGATGGGATCTGCCTGACCTGGTATCGCCTGCTCATCCTCGACGGGCAGCCGCTCTCCAACACCCTGCTGGTCCCGGTGGAGGACGAGGATTGGGGGCTGTTTGAGGACGAGGCGAGCGAGCAAGAGGAGGAGCTCGCGCAGGGAGAGGGAGAGAATCGGCTGCGTCTTGCTCACCGGGGCAGCGGGCAGATGTACGAGCCGATCCCCGTCTTGCACGAAACCGACGCCTCATAGGTATCGAGTTACGAGGCTGCGACAAGGAAGGAAGGCAGGCCGGTAGGTCCTGACCAATTTCGATAGGACCACATTGCTTGTGAAGCCCGTTTCGCTGTCAGAAAGACGCCCGGCCAGGGGCAGAGGTGAGCTCCGTCTCTACCCTGGGGATGTATGAGGCAGCTCACCCTGTTCCCAGGTTTGTCCGCAGAACAGACCTGGCAGCTTGCCTGCCTTGTCCCCCGCATGTAGAGACGTAGCTTGCCTCCGTCTCACCCCGCAGCGCTCGTAGCGCTCGCAGAGATCGCTGCGAGCGCTGCGATCTCCGCGAGCGCCTTCGCCCTGCTAGCACAGCGACGGGCCGCAGCCCACCAGATTAAACGTCCCCAGGCTCGGAACCGAAACCTGCCGCGCGCTCAAATCCTGCGCAGTCAGCGTCGGGGCTGCCTGGACCGCGTAGGTCTTCTCATTGACGATGGCCGAAGCCTGAGTTGTCGTTGCAGAAGGCGTAGCAGTTTCAGTGGCGGTGGCCGTTGGTGTCTCAGTGGCGGTGGCTGTTGGTGTCTCAGTCGCGCCAGGTGTGCCGGTGGGTGTGGCCGCGCCGATTCCGGGGGTACCGGGCACGCCAGGGGTCGCGCCGACATTTTGCGGCATGACGATCCAGCCGGCGACGTAGTGTTCGCCATTAATCATGCGGTCGCCGCGATAGAGGCCCGCGCTCGCCCCGCTTGACGGAGTGACAGTGGTTGTCGGCGTGAGAGGTGCGCTGGCCGACGAGACAGCGGTGGCCGTGAACGGGAAAGACTTGCCGCTTGCCAGCGTAACCGTGCCACTCGCCTGCGTGCCAGTCAGCATAGCCTGCAAGCGATCCTGGCCGTTCTTGCCGGTCGCCGTCGCATCCGCCACGTTATTGCTGAGCGAGCCACGGAACCACTGCGCAAAGGTCGGGGCATGATCCTGCGAGCCATCTGTCACGAAAGCGATAAAGCGTTTCCCGGTCGAAGAGAGGCCGATCCAGGCATTCTGGCCGGAGGCTTTCCCCAGATACGTGCCCCGCTCGCCGATCGTCGCCGTCGATGTCGCCCCCGGCGTCTCGCGCAGCGAAAGTCTCGCGGTCGTGTGCGAGGTGCGGCCGCTTGAGGAGTGATGGCCGGCGCCACACCCGGCAAGTAAGAGTACACAAGTGCAGAGAGTAGTGACAAGCCAGCCAATGCTTCGTCTTTTTCGTCTCATACCAACTACCTTTCCAAAACAACTGAAAAAGGATGTGATGCTCCCAACGCCTGGCGCACCATCCATTTCTATGCATCTTCAAGTACATCTGCTCGCCCGCGCAACCTTCGATAGTGCTTCAGGCAGAACAAGTGGAGAGCTATCTCTTGTAGGTATACCTGCCCGTCCCAAACTCTGCTGCATGCTCACGAAGACGAACGGGATATGGGAACTTGCGCCGCCGAACGGGGGATTCTTGACGAAATTCATGTGCAGGCTAACTGGAATTTTTTTTTGCTTGCTCGTATGCTGAAGAGAAGAGTGCAAGCGGCGCCGGGCACCCATCCCCCATTCTGTGAATGTAGCGGCGTCTCTTGCGTGCGCTGCCAGGGGGCGGTGAGGGCGGCTCATGGGAGGGATATCATTCAGGCGGTTTCGACAAGATTCATAAAAGGAGTAGAGCAATGATACTGATAACCGGTTCCACAGGCTACATTGGGCGACATCTGGTCCGGCGTCTGGTAGAGCAGGGCGAGCGGCCCCGCTGCCTGGTGCGCGATCCTGGCAAGGCCGCGCGCCTGCTGCCTGGCCAGCAGATAGAGATCGTGCAGGGGGATACCACGCAGCCGGAGACGCTGTCCGGGGCAGTCAAAGGGGTGGACGCGATCGTGCATGCTGCCTTTATCACGGCGGACCGTAAAGAAACGCCCGGCAATCGCTACGCAGCGACAAACGTGCAGGGAACGAGCAACCTGATAAGAGCCGCAGAAGAGGCGGGCGTGAAGCGTGTGATCGAGATGAGCGGGCTGGGCACGCGCCCAGACAGGCCCGGCAGCTACATGGAGGGGCGTTATCTGGCAGAAAAGCTGCTCAAAGAGAGCAAGCTGGACTGGACGATCATCCAGCCCTCGGTGCTCTTCGGGAAGGACGCGCCCTTTCTCAAGGGACTGGTAGACCTCATCCAATCCTCGCCGGTCGTGCCCCTGATCGGCGGCGGCAAGGTCATGTTCCAGCCGATCTACGTCGAGGACGTAGTCAGCGTTGTCCTGCGCGTGCTGGCCGAGCCGGAGCGCAGCAGCCGCAGAACCCACACCATCGGCGGGCCCGAATACTACTCATTTACCGAAATCATCGACGCGTTGCTGCACGCCATGCACAAAGCGCGCCTCAAGTTGCCCGCGCCGCGTCCGCTGGTGGGAGTTGGGGCGGCAGTCATGCAAGCCGTGCTGCCCAAACCGCCGCTGACAAAGGCCGCCATGACCCTCTTCTCTTTCGACAACACCACAGACCTGAACAGTGTCGAGCGCAACTTTGGCTTTGCGCCCTACTCATTCCGGCGCTTTCTGGAAGAGCAAGGACTGTAAGCGAAGCAAATGGGCATAGGCGGGCAAAAGCGGACAGAAAAAAAAGCGCATTGGTCCGACCATCATATGCTATAATACATCTGCACAGTTATTCGCTCTGCGCGAAAGTAGAAGAAGTACATGCAGAGCCTTGTTCGGCATACCCGAACGAGATGTTGCGTATCGATGTTCATGCTTGCTGGCGAATCGTCGCGCCAGAAACACGGAGAGAACGGAGTTATGTTAATAGGAAAGCCTGACTCAGCCTGGGAGGCCAGCCGGGACCTGCGCTCCCTCGGAGAAGCGCTGATGCGCATTTCGCGCATGCTCCATGAACACGCGCGCCGCTTAGAGATCGCGGTTGAAGGAACCTATGCCGGCGAGAGCAGCGACCCGCGCGTCCAACTGCTCAGCGACTCATTGCGCATCTGTCGTACCTCTGACCTGGAGCTGGGTCGGGTCAACCAGGTGGCCCAGCGTTCTCTCAAAACCCTACAAGAACAACTTGATCGCTCCGCCCAGGCGCTGCCGGCTGCGGTTCCTCAGCGCTCCCAGAAATCGCTAGCCAGCAGCTTTGAGCAGGAGCGCGACGCCTTAAACACCAGCATCATCAACCTCGAGCGCAAGAGCAGCGAGCTAGAGACGCTCTACGAAATCGCGCGCATGCTCAACTCTACCCTGGAGTTTGACGAAGTGCTGCGCCTGGTCATGGACCAGGTGATCCAGGTCGTGGGTGCCGAGCGCGGCTTCCTGGTCCTGCTTGATCCCGTGACCGACGACCTGCGCTTCGAGATCGCGCGCGACAAAGAGGCGCGTTCGATCGACGCCAGCGCCTTCGACTTCAAAATCAGCCGCAGCACCGTCGAGCGAGTGGTGCGCACGCGCCAGCTCATCATGACCAGCCACGACGCTCAGGTAGAGCTCAAGGACGCCGAGAGCGTGCTGATGCACGGTATTCGCTCGATCATGTGCGCTCCGCTGATCGTGCGCGACAACTGTATTGGTGCGGTCTACGTCGACAGCCGCATCGTCGCCAACCTCTTCCTACCCAAGCAGGGCGACCTGCTGATGGCCTTCTGCCGGCAAGCGGCTATCGCCATCGACAACGCGCGCCTCTTCGCCGATCTCAACAAAGCCCTGCGCAAGGTTGAAGAGGACAAGCAATACATGGACAACATCTTCGCCTCCATTGCCAACGGTGTGATCACCACCGACTCGGCGGGCGTCATCACCAAATTCAACGAAGCGGCGAGCTACATCCTGCAGATCAACCCGCTTACCGTTGTTGGCAAGCCGTATCAGGAGGTCTTCAGCATGCGGCCCCAGGTGGGCCTAAGCGAGCTGATGCAGAGCGCCTTCCGCCAGCATGAGCACGGGACGATCGTGCCGCGTTCGGTGGACTGCGAGATCCCCGGGCGTGGGCGCGTCAATCTCAGCCTGCACGCCTCCTCCCTGCGCGATGCCCAGGGCACGCACATCGGCATGGCGCTGGTCGTTGACGACCAGACCGATCTGCGCGCGGCCAGGGCGAAAGCCGAAGAGATCCAGCGCATCTTCGGGCGTTTCGTCCATCCCAACGTCGTGCAGCGCCTGATCGACGATCCCCGCGCGCTGCACCTGGGCGGCGAAACCAAAGAGATCACCGTCCTCTCCGCTGACGTGCGCGGCTTCACCAGCCTGAGCGAGCGCCTGCCTTCCTCCGAGGTCATGAACCTGCTCAACACCTACCTGGACATCATGGTGAAAGAGATCTGGGAAGAGAACGGGACCATCACCGGCTTCTGGGGTGACGAGCTTATGGCGATCTTCAACGCGCCCTTGAGCCAGGAGGACCACGCCCTGCGCGCCCTGCGGGCGGCCTGGAAGATGCGCATGGCCGTGCAGGCTCACCAGAAGAGTCATCACCAGGACTATCCCATCTCTTTCGGCTTTGGTGTGAATACCGGCGAGGCGATGGTCGGCAATATCGGCTCGCGTGAACGCATGCAGAGCTACACCGCCATCGGCGACGCCGTGAATGTGGCCGCGCGCCTGCAAAAAAATGCCTCGGACAATAACATCCTGCTCAATCGTACCACCTACGGGAGCGTGCGCCAACTGGTGCGCGTGAGCATGCTGCCCCCGCTGACCGTGAAGAACAAATCAGAGCCGCTCGACGTCTTCTGTTTGCAAGGCTGGGTTTCCGACAAAATATAACGAACTCTGCGTGGACCGGTATCTCAACAGGTTTGGGCTTAGAGCTCGCGGCGCAGGATAAAGCCGATCTGCCGGAGACGTATAAAGCCGAACCATTCGTAGAGGCGATGGGCGTGGGTATTCTCCGTCTGCGTGTTCAGCATAATGCGCGTGGAGTGCGCGCTCTGGAAAAAGCGAATCGCCTCCGCCATCAAACGCACGCCGATGCCGCGTCCGCTATAGGCCGGGTGGACCGCGATGCGCACCAGGTAGCCATACTCGCCGTCGAGCGCGTTAAACTGATAGCCCACGACCTTCCCCTCCAGTTCCGCAACCACAAAGTAAGGATGCGTGTGCATGATATCCGCGAACGAGGCAGCGTCATAGCGCCAGAGTTGCTCGAAGCAGAGTTCTTCGAGCGCGAGGAGCGTGGGAATGTCGCTCAGTTGGGCGCGGCGCAGCGTGACCTCCAGATTGCCCTGCGCGGGGATGCTATAGTCAAACTTATCATAGGCGTAGAGCAGGCGAAAAGGTTTAAAGCCGCGCTCGAGCAGGGGGCCGCGCAGCCAATCGTTCTCCTGGTCGTTGCCTGAATAGTGCAGAAACTCGACGCCCCGCCGGACCAGTTGCTCGGCCAGCACCTCCATTTGCAGATCCCAGAAACGCAGGTATGAGCGGCTCTCCGACCACTTGAGGCCAAAGCCGGCGAGCCAGGCCGAGGGAGGATTAAGCGTTTGGGAGAGCAGAAAACTGTGCATAGCATCCCCGCGAAAGAGGCCGACCGACGGGTATGTTCTGAGGATATGTTTCAACTCATCCAGGGTGAAGCGCTGATAGGCATATTCAGACGTTCTGAGCAGGTGGGTGATCGCGGGGAAATCGCTCGGCGATAGCAGGCGCACCTGCTCAGAATGGCGTAACATATTCACCTCTTCTCAGGCGTTCGGACCCTTAACCTCGCGCCTCAATCGCTCGATATCGGGTTTGGGCGCGTTGCGCATTCGGTAGCCTTTCAGATTATGGATGCGGCGCAGTTCGCCGATCAGCACATCCAGGTTGAGCGTAAATTCTTTCCTCGGGGCTGGACCCAGCGAATCCACCGCCGCGTCATCGCCTAGCAGTTGGTTAATGCAGGTCGTAGCGCAGGCGGCCATCGCCTCAACATTATACCCGCCCTCCTGAATCATCACCACGCGTCCCCCGCAGAGCAGATTTGCCAGGTCCAGAACGACCTTATTCAGCTCAAAGAAGTCCGCCGTCGAAAGATACATCTGGCCCAGAGGATCGGTCCAGTGCGCATCGAAGCCGGCGGAGACCAGAATCAACTGTGGCTCAAAGCGGTCCGCGAGCGGGGCCAGCACCTGGCGAAAGACCGCCTCGTAGACCCTGAGCTCCGTCGTCGCCGGCAGGGGCACATTCACCGTTGTACCCAGGCCGGGACCCTCGCCCAGCTCGTCCGAGAGGCCGGTGCCGGGATAGAACGGCGCCTGGTGCGTCGAGAAATACAGCACGCGCGGATCGCTATAAAACGCGTCCTGCGTGCCATTGCCGTGATGGACATCGTAATCGATAATCAACACGCGCTCCAGCCCGTGTCTCTCGATCGCATAGCGAGCGGCGATCGCCACATTATTAAACAGGCAGAAGCCCATCGCGCCGTCCGCCAGCGCGTGATGGCCCGGCGGGCGCACCAGGCAATAGGCGTTTTGCACCTCGCCGTCCATCAGCGCGTCAATTGCAGTCAGGCCCGCGCCAGCCGCGCGGATAGCCGCCTCATAGGATCTTGCAGAGACGTAGGTATCGGTCGCGAAGAACCGCGTCTTGCGTCCGCTCTCAGGCTCCAGGCGAGCTGTGCGCTCAGCCGCATGCTCGACGCGCCGGATATACGCGGGATCATGGATCAGCGCCAGCTCCTCCACGCTCGCCGCACGCGGAGCCAGGTGAACCAGCCCCTCGCGCTCCATCCAGTTCAGCGCCTCCAGCACCTCGATCACCCTGCGCAGGCGCTCAGGCCGCTCAGGATGCGCGTCAGGCGTGATATGTTCCAGAAATATTGGATCGTAAACCAGGGCAGTTGTCATACAAACCCTTCAGTCTATCCAGCGATGGATGAAATTGCTTGCTTTCTGTCATTATAGAGAAAAAATCGTCCCCAGGTCCAGTACCCTGACGGATGTGAGCGAGCAGGTGTTGCAGTACAGGGATGAAACGTATCCATCGTGAGGTGACACCTGCTCGCTCACATCTGTTAAGAAATCCTCGCCAGGGCTTCCTGGACCAGGGTGGGAATATCGAAGATCGTATCCGCGACCGGGACGCCAGCGGCTTGCAGAGCTGCGACCTTGCCCTGGGCCGTGCCGGTATTGCCGGAGATAATCGCGCCTGCGTGGCCCATACGTTTGCCGGCGGGAGCGGTGCGCCCGGAGATAAAGGCCACCACCGGCTTCTTCATCGAGCTCTTGATAAACTCGGCGGCATCCTCCTCATCGCTGCCGCCGATCTCGCCGCACATCACCACCACCTTCGTCTGGGAATCGGCCTCGAACTGCTTCAGGTAGTCCACAAACGTCGAGCCAATGATCGGATCGCCGCCGATGCCGATGCAGGTGGACTGGCCGATGCCCGCCTCGGTCAGCAGCGAGACCACCTCGTAGGTCGCCGTGCCGGAGCGCGAGATAAAGCCGACGGGACCCGGCTGGAAGATGCCGTAAGGGATAATGCCAATCTTGCCCAGGCCGGGTGTACACATGCCGGGGCAGTTGGGGCCGATCAGCGTCGCCCCGTGCTCGCGCACCACCAGGATGGCCCGCGTCATATCGATCACCGGGATATTCTCCGTGATGCACACGATCAGCTTAATGCCCGCGCTCGCGCACTCCATAATCGAATCTGCCGCGCCGGCGGGCGGAACAAAGATGCAGGCGGCGTTCGCCCCGGTCGCCGCAATCGCCTGCTCAACCGTATCGAAGACCGGCAGGCCCTCTACCTCCTGGCCGCCCTTGCCGGGAGTCACGCCCCCGACCAGGCGGGTGCCGGCGTTTAACATATTGCGAGTATGATAGCGTCCCTCGCGCCCGGTAATGCCGGTCACGATCACACGCGTATGTTCATCCATTAAAATGCTCATAATCCATTTCCCTCTTGTATCCATCTTCCGCTCTGACAAACGACTGGTTCGTCGTTTCTTTCGTCAGAGCGGAAAGGGGCTAATTCAGTGCTTGAATGGCCGCGACGATCTTCTGCGCGCCCTCGCGCATATCCCTGCCCCACTCCAACCCGGCATCCTTGAGCATCGCCTTCCCCTCTTCCGCGCCGGTGCCTGAGAGGCGAACCACGATCGGCATGCCTTCAGGCAGGTGGGCCTGTGCCTGAATCACCCCGCGAGCTACCTCCTCGCCGCGCGTGATGCCGCCGAAAATATTCACCAGAATGCCCTTCACATCGGGATCGCTGGCCACGAAGCGCAGGGCCTTCTCCATCACCTCAGCCTTTGCGCCGCCGCCGATATCCAGAAAATTCGCCGGTCTGCCGCCTGAGCGCGCGACCATATCGAGGGTCGTCATCACCAGGCCCGCGCCATTGCCGATAATGCCCACATCGCCGTCCAGCTTCACATACGTCAGCCCTTCCTGTTTGGCACGGAACTCCAGCGGATTCGACTCCTCCTGCTCCGCCCAACTCGCATACTCTTGCTGGCGATACAGGCCATTATCGTCGATCACAATCTTCGCGTCGGCGGCCTGCACCTGTCCGTCGCGCGTCAGAACCAGCGGATTAATCTCAGCGGTGTTGGCGTCACACTCAATAAAGGCCCGCGCCAGCGCCGTCAGGATCGTGCTCCCCTTCGCGATTACCTGCGAGGGCAGACCGGCGCGCGCCAGGATCGTGCGGGCCTCGAACGGACGCAGGCCCGTGCGCATATCGATCGGATACTTAATAATCTTCTCCGGAGTCGTCGCGGCCACCTCCTCGATATCCATGCCGCCGGCGCGAGAAACCATAATCACCGGGGCCTGGCTCTTGCGATCGATAATGATGCCCATGTAGTACTCTTCCGCGATATCGACCATAGAAGTCACCAGCACCTTCTCGACCTTCAGGCCCTTGATATCCATGCCCAGAATCTGAGAGGCCACCGCGCGCGCCTCCTCCGGCGTGCGACCAAACTTCACGCCGCCCGCCTTGCCGCGACCGCCGACGTAGACCTGTGCCTTGACTACCACCGGCCCGCCCAGTTCGCGCGCAATCGCCTCGGCCTCTTCCGGCGTATATGCCACCTTCCCCGGCTGAACCGGGATGCCGTAGCGCGCCAGAATATCCTTTGCCTGATATTCGTGGATTTTCACAGCAGAAAGCTCTCCTTTGAGTAGTTGTGATATGTGCGGATTGTATGCCGGGATTTACATGTGCGTATGGTAGGGCATACAATTGTGATCGATGGCTTCGCCTCGTTTGCGCCGGCTTCAGGACCGCCGGCGAAACGCAATGGTAAGAAGTCTTCGCAATCTCTGGCCCCCATTATATGCCCACGCGCCGTCCGGCGTCAATTATGATGGGCGTCAGGTGTTCTAGCGGAAATTGCGTCAAAAAGAGAAGCGATCTCAAGCGCCGGACGCGTGCGCGGCGGGCCGTCGGAGGGGCGGGAACGAGCGAAAAACTCAGTGGAACGATTGGGTTTTTGGAACGTCTTATAGATAAAGGGAACGGAGCAAATATATTTTTGTCTGTCCAATAAAAACACAAATATATGCGCTACTGGTAAAATAAAAGCGAGCAGAAGATCAGGGGGGACCTTTGACGAATGTCCAAGCAACTATCGGATACACCTTTGCGGCCAGATGAACAACTTGCATCCTCAACGAGTGGCAGCATGCCGGTGCTCAAAAAGCGGCAACCATCAGTCTTCTGGCCCTGGCTGGGGGGATTGCTGCTGGTGGGGCTGGTGATCGTCGGGATTGTGACGTATGGGGTCTGGAACTGGTTAAACAACGTCCAGAGCGGGATCAATGCCAATCAGCCCTCGTATACGCTCTCGACCTTAAATGTCCAGCGTAGTTCGCTCTATGCGGGCCTGAGCGTCACGCTGGTCAACGTGCAGTACGCGCCGTCCTTCAGCGACGATGTTGTGCGCGCCGCCCCGGCCATCGTGCGGGTGAACGTGCGCATCCACAACCCGACGACCGGCGTGGTTGCCGTTGCGTACTACGATATCGCGCGTCTGCTTGTGCCGGGCCAGCAGCCCATCGCGCCGGCGAATCTCAATCTCGCAGGAACCGTTCGCGCGGGCGCTACACAATCCGGCTGGATTGACTTTCCTGCGACCGGCAAGGTAGAGCTCAACAGCCTGAAGCTCCAGCTCGGCAACGCGGCCACGCACGAACAACTCGTCACTATCCCGGTGACGGGCGCCTTTGATGCCAATCAATTCGCCTCGCACACCTATCATCCGGCGCTGACTGTCAACTACTACTTCAAGGGCTGGCAGCTCCCCGGATATTATCTCAACTATCATCTGACCAGCGTGGACGTGCAATACGCGTACAACGGCGTCCAGGTAAGCTCCGGGCAGCAGTTCTACATACTCAACTTCAGCGTGGACAATCCCAACGGCGCGACCGTCAGTCCAGGCTGGGGCAACGACTATATCCGCCTGCAATTTGGCAGCCTGCGCACGCCGGTGGACTCAACGCTACCCAGCAGTTTCAAGCCAAACGCGCGGCATGTGACGGGGCACGTGACCTTCGCGGGTCCCGCCGGCCTGCACGCTCTGACCATCGTCTTCCTGCGCCAGGCCGTCGCGGGCGGCGATCCGTATCCGGTTTCATGGTAGGTTAGATCCATTTTGTAGGAGGAGCGGCCCTCGTACCCGCCTGGCTCACGTTCTGTGACTTACCGGGCAGGTGCGAGGGCCGCTCGATGCAAGCGGAAACGGCTCGCTTTAACTGCGAATAAAGGCCAGCACCTCGTCACGTTTCTGCTCCATCAGTTCGCGGGTGCGCGCTTCGAGGTTCAGGCGCAGGAACGGCTCGGTGTTCGAGGGGCGCACATTGAACCACCAGTCGCCAAAGTCGAAAGTCACGCCGTCCAGATGATCGACCGCTTGCGCCTCCTTCCCGTAGCGTTCTTCCAGCGCGGCCAGCTTGGCCTCTTTATCGCTCACCGTGCTGTTGTACTCGCCGCTGCGCACCCAGCGGTCCAGCGGCTTGAGCAGTTCGGAGAGCGGTTTGTCGCCGAGGGAAACCAGTTCGAGCGTCATCAGAAAAGCGATCAGGCCGGAGTCCGCGTACCAGTTATCGCGGAAGTAGAAATGGCCGGAGTGCTCGCCGCCGAAGATCGCGTTATGCGTGCGCATATCGGCCTTGATGTGCGAGTGGCCCACGCGCGCCCGGAACGACTTCCCGCCGAGTTCCGCGACCAGTTCCGGCACGCTTTTAGAGACGATCAGGTTATAGAGAATGGTCGAACCGGGATACTTGCGCAGCAGGCTATTGGCGGCGATGGCAGTTACCATCGAGCCATCCACGATATTGCCCTGCTCATCGACGGGAAACATGCGGTCGGCATCCCCATCGAAGGCCGCGCCGAGGTCGGCCCCCACCTCGCGTACTGTCTTGCGCAGCACCTCCGTGTTTTCCGGCTCGATCGGACTGGCCGGGTGGTTGGGGAAGCTGCCATCCAGCTCAAAATACAGCGGAATCAGCGTGCAAGGCAGCTTCTCAAACACCTTCGGCATCACCATGCCCGCCATGCCATTGCCGGCGTCGATTACTACCTTCAAGGGCCTGATCTTGCTCACGTCGATAAACGAAAGTGCGTGGTTGACATAATCCTCAAGCACATCCTGCGTGCGCACCTCGCCTTTGCGCGGGGGATCGGCAAACTCGCCCGTTGATGCCAGGTCGCGAATCGCGGCCAGGCCAGTCTCCTTGCTGATCGGATACGCCTCGGCGCGACAGAACTTCATGCCGTTATACTTGCCGGGATTGTGTGAGGCCGTGACCATCACGCCCGCCGAATACTTGAACTTGCCCACAGCAAAATAGAGCTCGTCTGTCGTCGTCAGGCCCAGGTCAATGACATTCACGCCCTCATCGGTGATGCCGCGAATCAGCGCGGCGGCAAGCTGGGGAGAAGAGAGACGCATATCGCGTCCCACAGCAATTTCCGGCACCTGGAGATATTGCGCGGCGGCACGTCCTATCCGATAGGCCACCTCGTCGTTCAGGTTCTCTCCGTATATGCCGCGAATATCGTAGGAGCCAAAGATGTTTGGATCGATCTTCACGGGTGAAGTACTCATGTCTGTGTCTATTCCCTTCTATATTTCCAGATTTCCAGCAGCACCCAGGGTTCACCTGAGCTACGCGGATCGAAGATCTGTCCGACTTCGGTGAAGCCTGCCCTGGCGAAAGCCTTACGGGCCGGTATATTCGCCAGCGCCGTCTCAGCATAGAGACGAACGAAATCGCCTTGCGTGAAAAGATAGCGGACCAGCGTGCGAATGGCCTCGGCTCCGTAGCCCCGGCCCCAGCTTGTCTTATCGCCGAGGCCCAGGCCCATCTCCGCCTGGCCCGCGCGCTGGTCGATATTGAAATACGTAATCGTGCCGATGGGGACGTGCAGTTCATTCTCGATGAGGAACCAGAACTGGCGTCCGTTGCCATGCACATAGTTGCGCTCGAAGATCGGCAGAAACTCGCGCATACTCTGCGAATACGGGCGATGTGGATCGAAGCGCCAGACCTCATCGTCGCGCTCCCAATGGAAAACGTAATGCGCGTCCGGCATCTGGGGGCGGCGCAGCCAGATGCGCTCACCGTGCAGAGGCAGATCCGCCTCTCTTCTCGGTCCCTGGCCCACAGAACGGTTTTGCTGTAAATCGGTCATGCTTTCCCTGTTGCAAAATCACTAAATCGGCTCAGCGTTTGAGGATTCCGCAAGATGCTCGGCGCAAAGCTTGTGCCTGCTGCGAGCGGTCCGACATCAAAGATCTGCGCGAGCGTCTGTCCGAGGTCCGCGTAGGTAGATCGCACGCCCAGGTTCACGCCGGCGCGAATCGGCTCGCCATAAGCCAGCAGCGGCACATGTTCGCGCGTATGGTCGGTGCCCTTATAGGTCGGATCGACGCCGTGATCGGCGGTAAAAAAGATCGCGTCGCCCGGTCGCATGCGCTCTTGCACGCGGGCGAACCACTCGTCCACCTCGCGCAGCGCCTGCGCGTAGCCCTGGCTATCGCGCCGGTGTCCCCAGAGCATATCAAACTCGACGAGATTCGCAAAGAGCAGGCCCGAAAAGTCCCGCTCGAGCCAATCCAGCGTTGCCTGCATGCTCTCCTGATTGGTTTCGGTGTGATCTCGCGCGGTCAGACCACGCCCGGCGAAGAGGTCCTCGATCTTGCCGATGCCGATCACATCCCTACCGACATCCTTCAACGCGTCGAGCAAGGTGGTGCCCGGCGGCTCCAGCGAGAAATCGCGGCGGTGCTCGGTGCGCGTGAAATGGCCGGGCGTGCCGATAAAGGGACGTGCAATCACCCGCCCGACCGCATGCTCACCGACCATAATCTGCCGGCGCGCAATCTGGCAGATCCGGTAAAGCTCCTCCAGGGGAATCACCTCCTGGTGCGCGGCTACTTGGAAGACGCTATCCGCCGAAGTGTAGAGAATGGGTCGTCCGGTGCGCACATGCTCCTCGCCCAACTCTTTGATAATCTCGGTGCCCGATGCGGCCTTATTGCCAATAACCTTGCGCCCGATGGCCTGTTCAAACGCCTGGACCACCTCGGGCGGGAAGCCGCCGGGATAGGTCGGCAGGGGTTTGCGCAGGACCACCCCGGTCATTTCCCAGTGGCCGGTCGTGCTATCTTTGCCGGCGGCGGCCTCGGCCATGCGGCCATAGGAGCCGGCGGCGTGCTCTGTGGGGGGAGTGCCCAGGATGGGAGTGATATTGCCCAGGCCGATGCGTCCCAGATTGGGGAGTTCCAGGCCGCCGATGGCCCTGGCGCAGTTCTCCAGTGAACTCGCCCCCTCGTCCCCGTAGGCGGCAGCGTCGGGATTAGCGCCCGCGCCTACCCCGTCCAGGACGACCAGAATCGCCCGTTTGAGTTCGCTCATACCTTTCTTCTCAATTCCTCTGTGCGTTTCAAGCGTGGATACGCCGGCAGCGGCTCCCCAATAAGCGGGAGTGCGTAGTCCACAAAGGCCGGCGTGATCATCGTGCCGCTCTCATCCAGAAAGTTCGCGGGCAGGAGGCGCTGCACATTCGCCACCTCGCTCAGAGCAGCCAGGCCGGTTGTGCAGCGATATGCCGGCTCGTCCAGACGTCGCAACGTCACCATGCAATCAGTCTCGCCCGCCAGCGCCGCCTGAGTGCCCGCCTGACCGACCAGGTACGCCTCCTCACGATCGACCGGTGAGACGCAGAACGAGGCCATGCGCTGTAAATCGCCGGGCTTATCGAAGCGTGCCCGCAATTTTAAATGCTCCTTGACTAATTCTACCAGATATTGCGCCGCGCCGCTCAGCAAAGGATGCTGAAAAGCGTCCACGCCGACCTGGCCGGCAGCACCCAGCGCCCGGCCTTGCTCATCGCGCAAGGTTTCCGCCGCCACGATCACCACATAGCCGCAACGCCGATAGATCTCCTCCACGCGGGCCAGGTAACGCTCGGTCTGGAACGGCCTTTCGGGCGGGAGCAGAATATGCGGAGCGTCGTCCTCGGTGCGTTTGCCCAGGGCAGCAGCAGCGGTCAGCCAGCCGGCGTCGCGACCCATCGTCTCAATGACCTTGATCGGGTAGTGCCAGGGCATTGAGAGCGTATTCATTGTCGAATCGAGCGTGGCCAGCGCGATAAAACGCGCCGCGCTGCCATAGCCAGGGCAATGATCGGTCAGGGGGAGATCATTATCGATGGTTTTGGGAATGCAGATCGCCTGAAGGTCGTAGTTAAGATGGCGAGCAGCCTGGGCGATGCGATGGACTGTATCGGCCGAGTCGTTGCCGCCGATATAGAGCAGGGTGTGGATCTCATAGCGGCGAAAAATCGCGAAGATCCTCTCCAGATCGTCCTCTTGCAGCTTATAGCGACACGAACCGAGCGCCGCCGACGGCATGTGCAGCAGTTCGCGCCAGATGTGAGCAGGCTGCTGGCGTAGATCGACCAGGTCCTCCTGCAGCAGGCCCTGGACGCCGTGCCACATGCCATAGATTTGCCCGACGCGTCTATCGTCCAGGACAGCCTCGACCGCGCCTGAGAGGCTGGCATTGATCACCGCCGTCGCGCCGCCGGACTGCCCGATAATCAGATTGTTGTATCTTCCCACAGAAGTCCTCATTGTGTATAATCAAGAGTGCCTGTTGCCATTATAGCAAGCGCGCCCGTAGGCGTCGAGCATGGGACGGGACATCGGAACATCGCACGGGACATTGATCCTGTTTCACCTTTCGCGTGCTACCGCAGAGAGATGTGAAACGTAGTAGATCACAGGCGGGCCATGATCTCCTTTGCCAGTAAGCGGCAGAGGCGAGCGTTGCACGCACGCAGAAAAATCGATATATTTGAAAGGCTGTAACCCGATGGATGATAAAGGGGTACTAGAAGAGAACTTAGAGCAAGAGCCGAATTCAGACGAGGCACAGAATACAGAGAACGAGCCGACTTCGGATGAGACGCAGGATGCAGAGAACGAGTCATCCTTGCAGGGGGAACTGGACACCACGCGCGAGATGCAGCGTTTCTACACCCTGGCCAAGCGCCAGGCATGGAAGGTAGAACAACTCTCCTGGGGGCAAATCCCGCCGGTGCCGGAGGGCAAAGGTTCGAGTGAGAAGCGCGCGCGGCGTATGGAGATCTGGCGTTCGGTGGTCACGCAACAGTTGCAGGCCGACACGCTGGCCTCGCTGCTCTCTTCTCAATTACTGGCGGCTGCCCCTGATCTTCCGGGGCGACTCTATTACACCACGATGGTGCAGGACGAGGGCCGGCACGCGGAGGCGTGGCTCAAGCTTGTCGGGGAGGTTGGCGGCATGAGCGAGCCTAATCCCCACCTGGTGCGCCTGGGCGAACTGACGATGAACGCGGACACGATCGAGGAGAAGGTCTGGTTCTTCCAGGTGATCTTTGAAGGGCTGGTCATCGACAAGTTTCGGCAGATTGCCTCAGCGGCCCCCAATACCGTGCTGGCCGAGTTGTGTAATCGCCTGACGATCGACGACGGCGTGCATCACGGCGCGGGCGTGAGCTACGAGCAGCACCTGCTGCGCCGCGCCTCGCCGCGCACAAAGCGAGCGATCGAGCGCATGAGTCTGGAGATGTGGCCGCTCTACGCAGAACACCTGCTCTGGCGGCCCAACGCGCGCTCCTGGGCCAATTCAGCCATGCACGCGCGCGATATCGCTGCGCTGAAAGATACCCTGCGCCAGTCGATGAAGCTCGCCCGCAAGGTGGGCCTGAACATCGATTTGCCGCCCCTCTTTTCAGACTGAACTATGAAACACAAAATCATACTCGACTGCGACCCAGGGCATGATGACGTGGTCGCGCTCCTGCTGGCTGCGCGTCATCCCGCCATCGAACTGATGGCCGTGACCACTGTCGCGGGCAATCAGTCGGTGGACAAGACCACGCGTAACGCGCTCAAGGTTCTCTCGCTGGCGAACCTGCGGCACATACCTGTCGCCAGGGGCATGGATCGGCCCCTGGTGCGCCCCGCAAAGCACGCGCCCGACATTCACGGTGCATCGGGCATGGACGGTCCCTCCGTGCCCGAACCGGACTTCGAGCCGCTGGCAACCCACGCTGTGGACTTGCTGATCGAACTGCTGCTGAACTCGGATGGCGATATCACGCTTGTGCCCACCGGTCCCCTGACCAACATCGCAACCGCCATGCGCAAGCAACCGGCGATCCTGCCGAAGATCAAAGCTATCTCGCTGATGGGCGGCGCGATCGGGTTGGGGAACGTCACGCCCAAAGCAGAGTTTAACATCTACGCCGATCCCGAGGCAGCCGCTATTGTCTTCGCCAGCGGACGCCCGCTGACCGTCTCGACGCTGGAGGTGACGCACCAGGCGCTGGCGACTGAGGAGGTTGTCGCGCGCCTGCGTTCCGCCAATCGGCGCGTGGCGAGCTTTGTCGCCGATCTGCTGGTCTTCTTCGCCGAAACCTATCGCACGGTCTTTGGCTTTACCGCTCCCCCGCTGCACGATCCCTGCGCCGTCGCCGCAGTCATCGAGCCGGATATTCTCAAGGCGGACATGATGCATGTCGAGATCGAGACTAACGGCACCTGGACGACCGGCAGTATGATATGCGACGTGCATCACGTGCTTGACCTGCCACCCAACGCTCGCGTGGGCTACGGACTGGAGGTCGAGCGGTTCTGGGAAATGGTGCTGGGGACAATCCTCTCGTATGAGGATTGAGATCGCGCGCCTGCGTTAAATCTGATAATCCATCTCGCCGTTCCAGCCCTGGGTAAGTTCTTCATGGCGGATGAGCGGCTCGCCGCCCTTCACCAGCAGTTCCGCCGGTTTCGAGGCCACGACCGAATTGGGGGGAACCGACTCCAGCACCAGGGCCATCGCGCCAATCTTGCTGCCGCGCCCGATGGTCACGGGACCCAGGATGGCCGCGCCCACGCCGATCGTCACGTCGTCCTCGATCGTCGGGTGGCGCTTTTGCAGGCGACCGGGGCCGGGCCGCCACCAGCCGGTCGCGCCCAGCGTCACCTGGTGATAGAGCATCACATTATTGCCGATCACCGCCGTCTCTCCGATCACCACGCCCGCGCCGTGGTCGATAAAGAAGCGTTTGCCGATCTGCGCGCCAGGGTGAATCTCGATGCCGTTGGTGAGGAAACGCGCGATTTGCGAGATCAGGCGAGGAATGAAGGGGATATGCAGCTTATAGAGCGCGTGGGCGATGCGGTGATAGAAAATTGCCCAGAAGCTCTGATAGAGCAGGGCCTCAAAGATATTGCGGCAGGCCGGGTCCTTCTCAAAAATCACATCCAGCGCATCCGGCCAGATCGTCCTGCGGCGCGGCGTTTTGCTGGGGGCGGGAATAAACATCCCCGGCGGAATCTCTGGCAAGGTACCAGGCTCATCTTCGCCATACACGCCGGTTTCGTCAGGAATGCGTTGAGACATCTCTTTGTGCCACCTCTGCTGCCTCTGGGAACAACTCTGCGATCAGGATACTCCTCTCTGTGGAGTGTATGGCAGCGGAGCGCCCATTGTCAAGGGCTGAGTCTGCCTGCCTCATATCCCCTTGTTGACTTGCCAAAAGCAAAAATTCCCAGGTATACTTCTTCTACGTAGATATTGTCTAGTTTGGACCTTCTTGTAATGCCGTTGCTGTTTAACGCAAACCCCTGCCGGCGTGCGAACCGGCAGGAGAAGGAGGTTAGGGATGCTCCTCGCGGACCTTTTCGTTTTGAATCTGAGCATAGGCTCCTTTTTTAGTCTGGGCATCGATATCGGCAAGAGCAGGGCTTTTGCTGATTTTCTTGCCATTTCGGTCTCGGTTGGCGGCTACACCATCGTCTACAACCTGCTCGATCTCCTGCTCATTCTCGGCATCTCGATCGTAGCCGCCGTGCTCGTCGAGAAGGTCGCGCACCAGACGACTCCCGGTGGTTTCTTCGGAGCGTTCCTGATCGCCCTGATCGGCATCTGGCTCTTCATCACCTTCGTGCCCCTCACCTGGAATCAGGACTTCAAAGTACCGGGCACCCATGTGCCGCTGATCACATCGTTCATCGGTGCTGTCATCTCGATCCTGGTTGTCCACTTCTTCAAGGTGGTCTTTGGCCGGAAAAGCAAGCCCGCGAAGGCGTAGATGGAATAGCAAGCATTCTCTCTCATTGAAAACGTGGGGGAAGCCCGGTACATGCGCCAGGCTTCCCTCACGTTTCTTGTCCTCCAGGCTGGCAAGCAAGCATCGCTCATTCCCCTTTGCCGACCAGAAATCGCTCCGGCTCGCGTTCGAACTCGCGTTTGCAGGCGGGGCAGCAGAAGTAGAAGATGCGCCCGGCGTAGACGCTGGTGTGGCGCGCGCCGGCAATCTCGACGCTCATGCCGCAGACGGGATCGATGGCCTCGCCGGCTTGCATTTCACTTGAAGCGACCTCTGTATTGACCTCATTTTCGCCTGGAGTGGAGCCTGCCAGGCGACGGCGCTGCTGCACCAGTTCGGCGAGAATGCTGGCGGCAATCTCTTCGGGCGTGCGCGCGCCGATGTCGAGGCCGGCGGGTGCCTTGAGACGGGCAATCTGCTCCTCGGCCATGCCGGAAGCGCGCAGGTAGGCGCGACAGGCTTCGGCCCGGCGCGGGCTGCTGACCATCCCAACGTAGGCGGTGGAACCGGCCAGCACGCGCTCAAGCACCTGCTCGTCGTACTGCCCGTGCGTGGCGATGACGATGTAAGTGCGCTCGTCGCTCCGCACCTGCTCCAGGCCGACCTCATCGACCTGGCTGACCGCGAAATCGAGCACCGGAGCGAGCCTCTGGAGCGCGGTGATGATGGGCGAGTCGCCGATCAGCAGGAGGCGCGGCTGCGGCAGATGTGGCTCCATATAGATATCCAGCGCGCCCCCGCTGGCACAGGTCATGGGGAACACACGCACCTCGCTTGTCTTCTGCTGCCGGGGATCAGCGCCGAGTTTCAATAAAAACGGCTCGCCGCTCTCGCGCAGCAGGCGTTTCGCCTCGCGCAGCACAACCGGCTGCGTGCAGCTTCCACCGACCCAGCCGGTGAGCTGCCCATCTTCCTGAATAATCGCCTGCGCGCCGGGCTTTGCGGAGGTTGGGCGCTCGCACCACACCACCGTCGCCAGCACAAACGGCCTGCCCGCGCGCGTCAATTGATAGGCAAGCTCGATCAGAGAATCAGACATAGTATTTCTCCAAAAATTGTTGTTATTACCTGTTTTTGCGTTTTTCAACCAAAAACAGGTAATAACAACAATTTTTTTTAATCCGTTGCCAGCCCTTTCTCTTTGAGAACCTGCCACACCTTCCAGGGATAGAGCGGCATATCGATGTGGCGCACGCCGACGTGGGAGAGCGCATCGACGACGGCATTAACGATCGCTTGCGGCGCGCCGACGGTGGGCGACTCGCCGACTCCCTTCGCCCCGATTGGATGATGCGGCGAGGGCGTGATCGTGCGATCGGTCTCCCAGCGCGGCGTCTCCATCGAGGTCGGGATCAGGTAATCCTGGAAGTTGCCGCTGAGAATATTGCCATTGGCGTCGTAGGCCAGCTCCTCGTACATTGCCGGAGCGAGTCCCTGCGTCAGCCCGCCGTGAATCTGCCCCTCCACCACCATTGGATTGATGATCGTGCCGCAGTCATCCACTGCCATAAAGCGGCGGATATGGACCTGGCCGGTGCCGCGATCGATATCGACGACGCAGATGTAGCTACCGAAGGGATAGGTCAGGTTGGGCGGATCGTAGTAATTAACCGCCTCCAGGCCCGGCTCCAGGTAGGGCGGACAGTTGGTGTACGCGGCAAAGGCCAGCTCCTGGATCGTCTTGCCCTTATCCGGCGCGCCCTTGACATAAAAGCGGCCAGGCTCCCACTCCAGGTCCTCCTCGCCGACCTCCAGCAGGTAGGAGGCAATCTTCTTCGCCTTATCGCGCACCTTGCGGGCAGCCAGGGCGGTTGCGGCCCCGGCGACCGGCGTGCTGCGGCTGGCATAGGTACCCAGGCCGTAGGGCGCGGTATCGGTATCGCCATGCTCAACGTCTACATCATCGGGCGACAGGCCCAGTTCGGCGGCGATAATCTGCGCGAAGGTCGTCTCATGGCCCTGGCCCTGGGTCTGCACCCCGATGCGCGCCAGCACCTTGCCGGTAGGATGCACGCGCACCTCGCAGCTATCGAACATCTGAATGCCCGCGATATCGAAATGCTTGCCGGGTCCCGCGCCAACGATCTCGGTAAACGACGAGATCCCGATGCCCATCAGCTCGCCGCGCGCCCGCTTCTCAGCCTGCTCGCGCCGCAGACCCTCATAGTCCACATTCTTCATCGCCAGCTTCAGGGCTGCCTCATAGTTGCCGCTATCGTAGGTCCAGTTCAGCGCCGATCGATAGGGGAACGCCTCCGGCTTGATAAAGTTTTGCAGGCGCAGTTGCGCGGCGTCCTTGCCCAGTTCGTGCGCCAGCGTATCCATCGCACGCTCGATCAGGTACGAAGCTTCGGTCACGCGGAAGGAGCAGCGATAGGCAATTCCGCCCGGCGCTTTGTTGGTATGCACCGCGTCCACCTCGACGAAGGCGTGCTTGAAATCGTAGGAGCCGGTGCAGATGTGGAACAGGCCGGCGGGAAACTTCGTCGGCTGGGCTGCCGCGTCGAAGGCCCCGTGATCGGCCAGGGTATGGACGCGCAACGCCTGCACATTGCCATCCTTATCGCTGGCGATCTCCGCGTGGATATGGTAATCGCGTCCAAAGCCCGTGCTGCTCAAATTCTCCGTGCGGTCCTCGATCCACTTGACCGGTCTGCCCGTTTTGAGCGAAGCGACAACTGCGCAGACGTAGCCGGGATAGATGGGCACCTTGTTGCCGAAGCCGCCGCCGATATCCGGCGAGATAATGCGAATGCGATGCTCCGGCAGGCCGGCCACAATGGCGAACAGCGTGCGGTGTGCGTGCGGCGCTTGCGAGGTCATCCACACGGTCAGTTTGCCCGTTGCGGCCTTGTAATCGGCCACGCAGCCGCAGGTCTCGATCGGCGCGGGATGGATGCGCGGCACATACATATCCTGGCGTACCACAATCCCGTTGGCCTGAGCCTCCGCGAAAGCCGCGTCGGTGGCGGCGCGATCGCCCGTTTCCCAGTGATAAATGTGATTCGTCGGCTGGCGATCCTTCTTGTCGGGGCGCAGCAAGGGCGCGTCGGGATCGCGAGCCTTTTTGGCATCCACCAGTACAGGCAGCGGCTCATACTCAACCTCCACTGCCTCCACGCCATCGGCTGCGGCGTAGCGGCTGGTTGCTACCACAAAGGCCACCTCCTGCATCTGATAATGGACGCGATCGAGGGCCAGCACGGCCTCAGTATCCGCCGAGAGCGTGGGCATCCAGGCCAGGCCGGCGGCGTCGAGATCCTTGCCGGTAATCACTGCCAGCACGCCTGGAACGGCCAGGGCCGCGCTGATATCGATATTCTTGATCAAGGCGTGAGCGTAGGGGCTGCGCACGATATCGCCGTAGAGCATGCCAGGAAGCTGTACGTCATCGACATAATTGCCCTGTCCGCGAATGAAACGCGCGTCCTCCTTGCGTTTGTAAGCCTCGCCCAGTCCATGCATATGTTGCGTCGCCATTATTCTCCCCCTCCTTCTCCGGCTGCGACCGGGCTTTGCTGCGCCTCGCGCATCTTTTCTCCGGCGTATTGGATTGCCTTCACTATGTTGACATAACCTGTGCAACGGCAGAGATTGCCGGAGATACCGACGCGAATCTCCTCCTCAGTTGGATTGGGATTGCTTTGCAGCAGGGCCAGGCCGGTCATCATCATGCCGGGCGTGCAGTAGCCGCATTGCAGCGCATGCTTTTCGTGGAAGCCTTCCTGCAGGGGATGAAGTTGGCCGTTCTGCTCCAGCCCCTCGACGGTCATCAACTCGCGTCCATCGGCCTGCACGGCGAACATCGTGCAGGACTTCGTAGCCTTCCCATCGACGAGAATCGTGCAGGCGCCGCAGGAAGAGGTATCGCAGCCGATATGCGTGCCGGTCAGGCGCAGGCCGTCGCGCAGCCAGTGGACCAGCAGCGTGCGCGCCTCGACTGTATCCTCGTAGGCGGTGCCGTTGATCGTCACATGAATCGTATGTTTGCTCATGCTGCTCCTCCTTGTGCGCGTTCGGCGGCCTTCCTGAGCGCGCGCGTGCAGAGCGTATGGACCATCGCGCGCTTATACTCCGCCGGTCCGCGTGTATCGCTGGTAGGTTGTGAAGCCGCCTCGGCCAGGTCAGCCGCCGCGCGGATACTCTGCTCATCCAGAGGTTTACCGAGCAGGGCTTGCTCTGCCGCGCGTGCTTTAATGGGGGCGGGACCGACGTTGGTCAGCCCGATGCCTGCGGAAGTCACCAGCCCATTCGCGTCCAGTTGCACGTAGGCGGCAACTCCGGCGATCGCGTAATCGCCGACCTTGCGTTCCAGCTTCAAATACGCGCCGCCGCTACGTTCAGTGGGAGCCGGGATGCGGATCTCCGTAAGAATCTCGCCCGGCTGCAGGGTTGTCTCGAAAGTCACGTCGGTGAAAAACTCGTCAATTGGAATCACGCGCGGGCCGGCCGGCCCTTCTGCCACCACACTTGCGCCCAGCGCCAGCATCGTCGCGGGATGATCGTTGGCGGGATCGGCGTGCGCGAGATTGCCGCCGACGGTTGCCCAGTTGCGCACCACGGGATCGGCAATGTTGCGCGCGGTATCGTAGAGGATGGGGTAGCGATTGCGGATCAGCGGCGAGCGATCCAGGTCGGCCTCGCGGGTGAGCGCGCCGATATGCAGCATGCCATCCGTCTCCTGCATATACGCCAGCCCGTCGATGCGGTTAATATCGATCAGGACCGCTGGGGCCGCCAGGCGGTAGCGTAAGAGCGGGATCAGGCTATGGCCGCCGGCCAGAATCTTCGCGTCGTCGCCATACTGTCCCAGCAGAGCGATCGCCTCGGGCAGACTTTGCGCCGAGACATAATCGAAGGACCCAGGAATCAAGAGATCACCTCCAGTCGTCATAGACGCGCAGGTGCAGGCGCTGCGCTTCATCGTCAACAAAAGCCGGATTGTTGGGGGAAGAGCGAAAGTGCAAGTACCTTTTAATAAATAAGTATAGATGGAGAGAAAGGAAAATATCACCTCCATTCGTAGGTTTACTCTCCCCCCGAACGGAGGGTAGGTAATCACAGCCATCCCTGTTTTACAGCTACCATCACAGCCTCGGTGCGGTTCTTAACTCCCAGCCGGTGGAGGATTTCCTGTACGTAGCCCTTGACGGTATTCTCGCTGAGGTAGAGCTGCGTGGCGATTTCGCGGCTGGAGAGGCCCTGGGCAATGAGGCGCAGGATGACGAGCTGCTGCGAGCTGAGCCTATCGGGCGAGGGAGGTGCCTCGCTTGGGGGAGGGTTGCGCCGCAATTGAGCCAGCACAGAGGCTGCGACCTTCGTATCTATCGCGGCCTCGCCGCGCGCCACGGCGCGAATCGAGCGTTTGAGGTCCAGGCGCTCGATATCCTTGACGATGAAGCCGCGCGCGCCGGCCTGGATACATTGCGCAACCAGGCTCTCGTCGGTAAAGGTGGTGAGGATAATCACAGCAGTTTCTGGGTAACGCTCGTTGACCACGCGGCAGAGTTCGATGCCGTTCGTGCCCGGCAGGCGAATATCGATCAGGGCAATCTGCGGGCGCAGGCGCTCGATCAGTTCAAGCGCCTGCTCGGCGTTGGCCGCTTCGCCCACGATCTGAAAATCCTGCTCGGCCACCAGGATAGCCTTAAGTCCCTCGCGCACCATTTCATGGTCGTCGACGATCAGCAGGTGAATCATAGAGGCACCACCGCCTTTACGACCAGGCCGCCCTCCTCGCCGTTGGTCAGGGAGAACTGGCCGCCCAGTTCGCTGATGCGCTGCTGCATGCCCTTGAGGCCAAGATGGAGGCCATTGCTGGCATAATTTTGCAGCGTGGACATGGGGATGCCGATGCCGTTGTCCTGAACAACCAGCGTAGCCTGCTCGCGCGTGACCTGCACGGTGACGATCACGGTTGTGGCTCGGGCGTGGCGGCGCACGTTGAGCAACGCCTCCTGAGCGACGGTCAGCAGGGTTTGTTCGATATGGGCGGGAGGCGCGACGGCCCATTCGGCGATCACCAGGTCGGCCTCGATTGTGGAGGTTTCGCGCAGATCGCTGATAAAAGATTGCAGTCGCTTCACCAGGTCATCCTCGGCGATCTCTGCCGAGGAGAGGGCGAAGATCGCGTCGCGCACCTGGGCCATACCCAGTGAGGCCAGGCGTTTGATCGCCTGGAGCGCCGGCAGGAACGGAGAGTCGTTCTCAAGCTGCTCGCGTATCCAGTCGGCCTTCAGTCCGACGGTGAAAAGCGTTTGCTGCACGCGATCGTGGAGTTCCTGGGCGATGCGGCTGCGCTCATCGACGATCATCTGACGTTTTTGGGCTTCGGTCAGTTCGTGATGCAGTTGCTGGAGATCGGTGGCAAAACGGCTCAATTCCTGGTTGCGTCGTTCGAGTTCGGCGGTGCGCTCGCGGACCTCGTTTTCAAGCTGCGCGGCATACTCTTCCATCACCCGCCGCTCGCGTTCAACCAGTTGGGCGTTGTGGATGGCTACAGCGGCCTGCGCGCCCAGAGCTTCGACCAGCTCAAAGTGGCGGTGCGTGAACTTACCGGGTTTGGTGTCGCCGATCAGGAAGGCTCCCAGCGGCGAACCCTCGCGCGAACGCAAGCGCACACCCAGGAAGCTGCGCACCGGGATATGCCCGCGCGGCACGCCGATATAGCGAGGGTCGTTGAGCACGTCATCGACCAGGATCGAGGCGCCGCCCCAGAAGACAGGCTCCAGCAGCCCTACGCCCTCGACTGGTCCCAGGCGACGAAAGTGGGCCTCGATGCGCTCGTTCGCTCCTGAGATAGCGGCCAGGGTGAAGACATCTTTATTCGCCGGTGCCTGGTCGCCGGTAATTTCGGGGATCAAAAAGAAGGTCGCGTACTCTGCCGCAGTCAATTTACGCGCCGCATCCGTCATCATCTGGAGCAGGCGTGGCAAATCGAATTCCGAGGTCAGGGCAATAGCGATCTTGTTAAGCTCGGCCAGTTCTTCGGTCTGTCGCTGCAGGTGCGCAATCAGTTCCGCGCGGCTCTCGTCGATCGTTTGAGTCATGGCAGTCACCTGCGTTTTTCCACGTTGAATTGCGAACAATCATGCCGTGATTGCTAGTATATCATACAGCTTCCCATTAAATTTAGGGTTTAATGTGACAGCTTGTATTTCAGGCTGGCCTGTTCTATACTTCACGTGGCACATGGTAGTATGGCGGCCTGACACGGTGAGATAGGAGCATGGGATGATGGACGCACGCAAAGCTTTAGAGGACATAGGCTTATCGGTGGCGGAGGCCGAAAAGAACCCTGGACGCGTTGTGAAATGCTTTCTGGAACGCGTGGTCTATGAAGATCAGCAGACCGGCAAACCAAGCACTGGACACAGATGATTTAGCCCGCATGGTCGGTCTCACAGCGGAATATCAGATTTATCGAAAAGCTTTACGGAGCGATACAAGAGAGCAGCTATGGTAACTCACCTGATATCATAGATTTGGGACTACAAATCCAGAAATTAAGGCTGAGAGATTTGGCTCAGCAAACGCAGAGAGCAAAAATGGCATGCATGCTATGAATAGGTCAACCATTGATTTTCGCCTCAATAAAGAAGATGTACCGCGCCTGGAAGGGCTTCCCTGGCGTGTGCCTGTAGAACAGTGGCTGGCGGAGGGCATCGAGCTGTTAAATATCCGGCGCGGTGAGTCGCGTCACCCGGTGGTGTTCGTTGAGCGCGAGGGGGTGCGCTATGCGATCAAAGAGACGACGCCGCACATGGCCGAGCGCGAGGCGCGCAACCTGCGCGAGATCGCGCATCGCGGCATCCCCACGCTGAGTGTCGTCGGCACCCTGACCGTCGCGCAGCCGCCAATCGCGCTGGCCGGTCCCGGCGGTGCAGCCCAGTATCTCAGCGGCGATCGTAGCTATATCGTTACGCGCCTGGCTCAGCGCGTGGTACCGCACGCCTTTCTCTACCGTCTCCCGCTCAACCGGCGCAGCAAACAGCGCCTGCTCTCAGCGGTGGCGGTGCTGATGGTCGAGTTGCACGAACACGGTGTGTACTGGGGCGATCCCTCGCTGGCAAACATCCTGCTGCGCATCGATGGCCGGCGCATCCTGGCGATCATGGCTGATGCGGAGACCTCCGAGCTGTTCGCGGGTCCGGTCGGTCGGGGATTGCGCGAGAACGACCTGGCGGCCTTCGCCGAGTCGCTGGCCTGGCAGGCGGAGGATTTGCGCCAGGCGCGCAATCTGCCTGAAGATCAGCAGCCGCTGGATGATGCGGACTATCGCTATTTTGAGCGGCACTATCGCTGGCTGTGCAAAGAGCATGCCCGGCTCTCGACGTACCCTTTCCACTTTGGCACGCTGCAACAGGCACAGCGGTTCTTGCAGCAGGTGAACCGCCGGGGCTTCTCGCTGCTGAGCATGACCGGGCGCGCGCTGCGCGAATTCACCACCGTGCTGCCGGGCTGGTACCAGCGGCGCATTCACGAACTGCTCCACGTGGTCGTGCCAAGAATATACGCACGCCGCTTCTACAACATGATCCTCGGTCATCAAGCGATCATGAGCGAGCAGGAGGGACGCGAGGTTCCCCTTGAGGAGGCCGCGCGGCACTGGTATACGCAATATCACCTGCCAGCGCTGATGCTCCTGCGCCAGGTCTTGACCGCCGGGCAAGATCCGCTCAGGGCCTACTTCGACGTGATGCTGCACAAGTGGAAAATGAGCGAACGCGCCGGCTATGAGATTCCGCTCGACGAGGCGGTGGTCGATTGGTCGATGCAGACAGCTCACACGGGCCGATTGGGCGAGGTCGATCCTGCGCTGCTGGCCCGCTGGTGGCGGGAGTTCAAGCCGGACGTGCAGGTGCTGGAACCCCCGCTTATTGAGGAAGAGCAGCTCGATCCCCTGCTCTCAACCGGCGAACGGCCCTTGCTGCATACGCAGCTGCCTGAGTTGAACGTCAAAATCCCGCACAACGAAGAACAATCAAAGTAAATTCGTCGATCCCGATCGTTCAGTCGATCGCAGGCCAGAGGGCTGCCTGTGACGTCGTTCGCGTGGGATGGTTGAGTACGTGTCGATTCCATGATATAGTGAGCGCGTAGCAGAGTGGTTATTGTAGAGACTTTCCAGCGTAGGAGGGCAACCGGTAATGCTGTTCATCAACACAACCATCATCACCATGAACCCCGCGCGCGAGATCATCACCGACGGCGCGCTTTTGGTTGAGGGCAATCGCATTAAGGCTATTGGCAAGACCGAGGAGCTGCGGCGCGGCTATCAGGGGGAAGAGATTATCGATGCCGGGGGCAAGCTGATGATCCCCGGCCTGATTGATACACACGTTCACCTTGCGCAGGCGCTCATTCGCGGCTGCGCGGACGACATGGCGCTGATCCAATGGCTCTGCGAGCGCGTCTGGGTCTTGCAGGGCAACTTCACGCACGACGACGGCTATACCAGCGCGCGACTGTGCATTGCTGAGATGCTCAAATCGGGAACCACGACCTTTCTGGAGACGGCTCTGGCGCATCGCTATGGTTTCGATGGCATCGCGCGGGCGGTCGAGGAGAGCGGCATGCGCGCGTGCTTGGCCGGGATCGTCATGGATATCGGCACCTATGCCACGCAGGACGCCAACGCCATGCATCCCGGCATGGTTGAGACACGCGAGGTAAGTCTCTTCGGCGTGCTGGAGGCGCACAGCAAGTGGCACGGCGCGGCCAACGATCGCATCCACGTCTGGTTTGGTCCGCGCACACCCGGCGGCGTGACCCCCGAACTCTACCGCGAGATGAGCGATTACGCCCGCCAGCGCGATATGGGCATCACAATGCACCTGGCCGAGATCAAGGCGGACAAAATATTTCTTCAGGAAAAATATGGCCTCTCGCCCGTTTTATTTGCAGAGAGTGTGGGCCTGCTGGGACCAAAAAGCGTACTGGTGCATATGATCTGGCTGAATGAGCAGGATATCGCCAAGCTGGCCGAGACCGGTACCAGCGTTTCGCACAATCCCTCCTCCAATAGCAAGCTGGCCTCGGGCGTGTGTAAGGTTCCTCAAATGCTGGCCAGCGGGGTCAATGTCGCCCTGGGCTGCGATGGAGGGCCGAGCAATAACGACTATGATTTGATTCGCGAAATGAAGCTGGCGGCAATTATTCACAAAGCCGTTTCTAACGATCCCCTGATCGTGCCTGCCGAGACCGTGCTGGAGATGGCCACGATCAACGGCGCGCGCGCCCTGGGACTGGAGAAGGAGATCGGCTCGCTGGAGGTGGGCAAGAAGGCGGATTTCGTGCTGATCGATCTCAACCGCCTGCACACCACGCCCTCGCCCAATCCGATCTCTACCCTGGTTTACACGGCGACCGGCGGCGAGGTTGATACGGTCGTTGTCGATGGGCAGATCGTGGTTGAGCAGGGCCAGCTTTTGACAATGGACGAGGAAGAGATCATCGCAGAGGCGCAGAAGCACGCCGACGCGCTCTACAAACGCGCGGGCATCGAGATCAAACCGAAATGGCCGGTGATTTAATCAGGAGAAGAGAATGTATGGCTGAACTGGAGGGCAGGACGCTCGACCGCTATGAACTGCGCCGGCTCATCGGCAAGGGAGGCATGGCTAACGTCTACGAGGCTTACGATCCCAACTTTCATCGCGTCGTGGCGGTGAAGGTCTTTAAGCGCGAGGACGAAGAGATGCTGCGCCGCTTTATTCGCGAGGCGCAGCTTATGGCCGGGTTGCATCATCCCCACCTGGTGGAGGTCTACGATACCGGCGAGTGCATGCTGGATGGCGTGATGCGCTATTATATCGTCATGCCCATGTTGACGGGCGGGACGCTGCGCCTGCGGATTCGCCGCTCGCCGCTGAGCCTGTCCGAAGTTTGCCAGTGCTTAAGCGATATCGCCGGCGCGCTCGACTATATCCATCACGAAGGGATTGTCCATCGCGACATCAAAGCCTCTAACGTCCTGCTCAACGACGAAGGCCGCTGCTACCTGACCGACTTTGGTATCGCTCGCATTACCAGCGACGCGACGCAGCTTACCAGCACCGGCAACGTGCTGGGCACTGTTGATTACGTCGCCCCCGAGCTCTTCGAGGTTCACCGCCGGGCCGATGCGCGCAGCGACCTCTACTCGCTGGGAGTGCTGCTCTACGAGATGGTTACGGGCCGCCTGCCGTTTACCGCCGACAACCAGCTCGCTCTGATCTCTATGCACGTGAACAAACAGCCACCCTCGCCACGTCTGTATGTGCCGCAGATCACGACGGCGGTTGAGAACGTCATGTTTCGCGCCTTAGAGAAGCAGCCAGAGATGCGCTACGACAGCGCGACCGCGCTGGCCGAGGCGTTCTGCCAGGCGGTAAAGCAGAGTCAAAGTGGGGTCGGGCTGGTGCGCAGCGAACGCGAGCCAGCTGCGGTTGCTCTGGGACCGCTGACCGCTGCGCCTTCTTCCAATCCGCCGCAGGTGCGTCCCTCGCCGCTGGCGGCAGGAACCGAGGGCTTTGTGCTTCCACCCGTGCCTCCGCCAGGCCCCGGCGCGCAGTTTGAGACGCCGCCTCCCGTGCGTCTGCTGGAACCAGAGCCGCAACCGCGCTCGCGCCGAGGACTGCTCCTGGCGCTGCTGGCGCTGGCGGTGCTGTTGATTATCTCTGTGCCGGCTAGCTATGTCATCCTTCACCAGGCTCCGGGTACACCCACACCGTCCGCGCAGATTACCGGCACGGCAGGGGCGCAGAGTCCCACAGGGCAGTCCTCGCCGGATTTGACACAGACCGCGCAGGCTTCTGCCGGAGCGACGGCGACGGCCAACGCGCAGGCCACCGCCAGCACAATCGCTGGCGGGACGGCGACGGCCAACGCACAGGCCAGTGCCACCGTCGGGCCGATCCAGACCGCGACCTCCGGCCAGCCCGCCTATCAGGATGCGCTGAACAACCCGAATAATCCAGCCACCCAGAACGCCGGCTGGGACCAGGACAGCCAGTGTAACTTTGCCTCCGATGGCTACCATGTGACGCAGCCGGCCAGCATCCCTTACTTTAAGGGCTGCCGCGAGCAGAACAACACCTATGGCAACCTGGCGCTTTCGGTCGATGTCAACATCTTCAGCGGCCATTCCGGCGGCGTTTTCTTCCGCCTGAGTACCAACTTTATCGGGAACTATGACGGCTACCTCTTCGAGATCGATAGCCAGGGCCATTACAAAATCTCGCGCGAGCAGGGAACAAGCATTACTGCGCTCAAGGATTGGGGTCCCAGTCCGGCCTTGCATACCGGCTATCATGTGACCAATCTGCTGCAACTGATCGCACGCGGCAGCACCTTTATGTTCTATGTCAACGGGAAATACCTGACAGAAGTGCAGAACGATTACTATAGCCAGCCCGGCGAGGTAGGCTTCCTGGCCACCTCAACCTCAGGCGGCAGCGACGCGGAGGTGGTCTATAGTAATCTGAAAGTCTACGCATTGTAGTCCATATCTCCAGTGTAAACCTGCGCCACTCTTCCTGCAGACAATGGGGACTTGCATCTTTCTCGTCAGGGGCGTACACTGAGGCACGACCACACGCGGTCGTTGCACCATCTCCCAGGAGATAGGGAGGGTTGAAACAAATAAGTATTATGCGTACAATCATTCAAAACGGGCGGGTCGTGACCGCGACAGATGATTTTCTGGGTGATATTCTGATCGAAGATGAGCATGTTGCAGCGGTGGGCGCGCCGGGCAGCTTTGCCGGTTTGGAGGACGCAAAGCTGCTGGATGCGCGCAACAGGTATGTCTTGCCCGGCGCGATCGACGTGCATACCCATATGGAACTGCCGCTGCCCACAACCGTCGCCAGCGACGACTTTGAGACGGGCACGATCGCCGCAGCCTGCGGAGGGACGACTACTATCCTCGATTTCGCCAATCAGCAGCGCGGTAAGCCGATCGAGCAGGCGCTCACCTCCTGGCATCTCAAGGCCGACGATCGGGCTGTGATCGATTATGGGTTCCATATGACGATCACCGACCTGGAGAACGCGCCCGAAGAGGCCCTGGACACGATGGTTGATGCGGGCATCACCACCTTCAAGCTGCTCATGGCCTATCCTGGCACTTTCATGGTTGACGACGAGACGATCTATCGCGTGCTGCGCCACGCGGCCAGGCTAGGCGTGCTGGTCATGGTACACGCCGAGAACGGCATCGCCATCGATTATATCGTGCGTGAAACAGTGGCCGGCGGCCATACCGAGCCGCGTTATCACGCCCTCTCACGTCCCGCAATCCTGGAGGGCGAAGCCACGCAGCGCGTCATCACCCTGGCCACGCTGGCCGAAGCGCCGGTCTATATCGTGCATGTGACGTGTACGCACGCACTTCAGGCGATTGCTGCTGCCAGAAGCAAGGGTCTGCGGGTCTGGGGCGAAACCTGCCCACAGTATCTCTATCTCGATGAGAGCCGCCTGGCTCTGCCTGATTTCGAGGGGGCCAAATACGTCTGCACTCCTCCCCTGCGCCGTCAGGAGGATATCGAGGCGCTCTGGCAGGGACTGCGGCGGCGCGAGCTCTCTGTGGTCTCCACAGATCACGCGCCTTTCCACTGGCACGGCCAGAAGGAGCTTGGCCGCGCTGACTTCACGAAGATTCCCAACGGTCTGCCAGGCGTCGAGCACCGCGTCATGCTGCTCCACAAAGGCGTGCGCGAGGGTCGGCTCACGCTCAATCACTTCGTCGAACTTGTCTCTACCATGCCTGCCAAACTCTTCGGCCTTTTCCCGCGCAAGGGAACGATCGCGCCGGGCAGCGATGCCGATCTCGTCATCTTCGATCCCGACAAACGCCTGACCATCAGCGCGGCCAACCAGCATCAGCGTGTGGATTACACGCCCTACGAGGGCATCGAGGTCCAGGGCGTGCCGGAAACGGTGCTGCTGCGTGGACGCGTTATTGTGCGCGACGGCGAGTACGTTGGCGGCAAGGGCGGCGGACAATATCTGTTCCGCAAACAATTCGCTGCGCCATAGAGCTATCACGATAGAGGACGCCCCTCCAGGGGTGCGCAGGCAGAATGCTCAGCAGGAGCAGGCTGGGGCCTACGCATTGAGCGTGGTAGGGACTGCTCCTCTGGCGAGCATTGCTTTTTCGCGGGGTCCCTGGTAAAGTAGCTCTATCACAACGTCCATGCCCGGTTCACTGCCGGTACGAAGTGCAGGAGCGATCGAGTGGTAAGAGTCGATTTTGATTGGGATGAAGTCAACGCCTTGATCCATATTTTGCACACGTGGGGAGTCAACTATCTCATCGGGAGCGATCCGCCTGCGCAGGATATCCGCGAGGACGATCCTGTGCGGCTCATTCAGCGTTTAGCCTCCTGCGGCTACCCTCTGGTTGAAGATGCGAGCATCTCCCTGTTCATCCTGCACCCGGAACTCGCTCCGGCAGTCGTGACTGCTCTGCAAGAAAGCGAGCCGGAGATCGCTGAAAACATCGCGGTCGCCACGCTGGCCACCCTCTACATGCAGCAATGGTGGCTTTTCCCCCTGGCCTTCGCGCTTGGCCGCCTGCCCTCGTTTCCCGAAGAGCCGTTTGCTTTCCTGTGGGAGGAACGAGGTTTGCCGCCGCCTGCGTCGGGCTACGGACGGGATGGCCTGCTCGCGTTACAGGACTATCGGCAAAGGAGTACAGGTCTGCCGCTCAATTTTCTCGACGGCTGGCAGAATCAGATCAATCATCTCCTGACTCAAGAGGAGAGCTATCAGCGTTCGCTCTCAGATACTCTGGTGCAGATGCTAAAGCAGATTGCCAGGTCTAATCTCGATCAGTGTATGAAAAGGAAGCAAACGGCATGAGCATGCGGCAACGTGTAGGGCGACAAGACATTGAGCAATTCCTTATTCAGCTAGGTCGAACCAGGCAACCGGGGCGATTGTATGTTACAGGTGGCGCTGCTCTGGTTCATAAGGGTATTCGCCCCGGAGAAACGCTTGATATTGATATTCAAATCGCCGTCGACCCTGCCAATCTTAGCGCCCAGATTGCTCGATTGAAACAGCAGCTAAATATGAATATCGAATTCGCCTCACCGGGAGATTTTATGCCTTTGCCTGCTCAATGGGAAGCGCGTTCAGAATTCATTCGACGTTATGGTCAGATAGATGCTTTCTATTTTGATTGGTACAGCATCGCTTTGTCTAAAACGCAGCGCGCGAACCCGCAGGACCTTGTAGATATCCAACTTCTAATTCGCCGGGGGATTGTTGACAAAACTGAACTGGATGCAGTATATCAGGATGTGTTAAACAAAATTGGCAATCCACCATATGATAGGCTCTTTCCAAATCTATCGTCTCAGCGATTTTCACGCAGCTATCAAGCGATTCGTCAACTCCTTTAGGAAGAGCTCATCGGTATGAGCGAGGCCGTCACCGGCGGGGCGAGCATCAGCTTTCAGGATCGCAATAATCGCGAGACGGAGCATCTGCTGATCATGAACTACGGGTAATTGATACCCGCGCCGGGCGTTTGTCTTGTCCAGATTGGCCACATGTGGATAAAGGCGCGATCGCTATTCTTCTCGCGCCTGGAGCGTTTTTGGGGGAACCAGCTTATGCTCAACGGCGTAGGCCGCGGCCTCGCTGCGCCGGGCGAGGCCGAGCTTCTCCAGAATATGGCTGACGTGATTGCGCGCGGTCTTCTCGCTGACGTAGAGCGTTTCGGCGATCTGCTTGTTTGTATAGCCGCGCGCGACCAGGGCCAGCACCTCGCGTTCGCGCTCGGTCAGTTCGCTGCCGGGAGTCGAGGTGAGGCGTTGCATGGCCTGCTGGGAAGCGGTGGGATCGATGAGCGTTTGGCCAGCCGCGACCAGGCGCACCGAGCGCAGCAATTCGGAGCGACTGAGGTTCTTGAGCAGATAGCCACTGGCCCCCGCCAGCATCGAGGCCACCACCGCATCCTCGTCGGTATAGGAAGTGAGCATCAGAATATGCACCTGGGGATAGCGGCTCTTGATCTCGCGACATGCCTCGATGCCGCCCATTTTCTCCATACGCACATCCATCAGGATCAATTGCGGGTCCAGCACCGGGACCTTCGCCAGTGCCTCGGCTCCATTGCTGGCCTCGCCCACCACGATAAAATCATCCTCGTTCGCGAAGAGCAGGCGCATGCCCATGCGCACAACTTCGTGATCATCCACGATCAAAATGCGTGTTTTTGCCATGTCGATGCTCCTATGGTCGAGGTTCGCTTAAATGGGAATGCTGGCAGCCACGCAGGTGCCGCCGGTGGTATCTGGCCGAATCTCGAGTATGCCCCCAAGCTCTGCGGCACGTTCGCGCATCCCGCGCAAGCCGCGCCCGGAATAGATATGCTCGACGTTGGATGTCCTCTCGACGCCGGGCATGCCCCTGCCATTATCGCTGATCTCCACAGAGATGCGCTCAGGCTCATAGCGCAGAGAAACCTCCACCTGGCTGGCCTGTGCGTGTTTGTAGGCATTGGTCAGCGCCTCCTGCGTAATGCGAAAGAGCGCGGTGCCAACCAGCAGGCGACGCTGATTGCGCTGGGCATCACCGCCGAATGCCTCTGCCTGGCCCTCAATCTTGAGGTGTGTCTTCAGTCCGCTGATCGCCTCGAACTCATGGAGCTGGGTCGTGAGCATTTGCGCCAGGGTAGTATTTCCATTGATCAAGGGCTGGAGGGTAAACATATAGTGGCGCGTCTCCCACAGCGCCTGCTTGGAGATAGCAACCTGCTTCTCCAGCGCTTCTTTAAGGGAGGTCAGCGCGTCGTTTCCATTCTCCTTTGTGCCGCTGGCGATGCGCTCGGCCAGCGCCAGCCCTGTCTCGCTATTCAGGCTGAGCATATAGAGCAATTGCGCGATGCCGTCATGAATCTCGCGAGCAATGCGCCCCCGCTCGGCCAGGGTTGCCAGGGTTGCAGTCTCGGCGGTCAGGCGAATATTCTCCAGGGCCACGATCAACTGCGGCCCCACCGTTTGCAGAAATTCCTCCTGCCGTTCGCTGAACGGAGTAGTACGCAGCCGTTCCGCACCTATCACCAGGTAGACCTTGCCATCTTTAAAGAAAGGCAGGTAGAGGCGAGCAATGCCATAGATAGAGTTATCCAGTGTCTCCGAGAGAGAATCGAACGAAGCGTGTTTGCGCCCGGTTTTCGCCACCAGCGACACCAGTTCCTCGCTCACGTCGGGCAGGCTCTCGGCGGCGACATCGGTTTCGACGTAAGTATCGAAATCGGGTCGCGGCTCCTTGCCCTTCTCGTTGCGCACCAGCGCGATCACCAGCTTCTCGAAACGGCCTCCCTGGCGAATCGCCTTGACGCTGCGGCGTAGTAGCTCCACTTGGTTGCTGCTGCCCATCACCAGAATCTCGCTCACCCCGCGCAAGGCCCGCTCGCGCCGGTCGTGTTCCTGCACCTGGCGTTTGCTGAGAATAGCCTTGTTGAGCTGGTTCGCCAGGTAGGCGGCGAGCATAGCGACGATGGGCGCATCGATGAGCGAGCCGATCAGATCCACTCCCAGGTGGTCGGCCCGGTCGTAGAAGAACGCGCTGGTATTCTGGCCGGGCGGATAGATAAAGGCGCCCAGGATGGCGAACAGGCTGTAGCCGAGCGCAGCCAGCAGGCCGCCGGGATAGCTATAGGTGAAGCCGGCCACCAGAATCGCGGAGAGGCCGAAGCGATAGAACGGCGAAGCCTCGCCAAAGGGGGCGCTTTCGTTGGCGGCGCTGAAATACATAATCAGGCCACAGAAGAGCACGTCGAAGCAATAGATGGCAATATTCCAGTAGGGGTTGTGCGTGTCTATCAGCGGGCTGACGATGCGGGCCTCTTCTCTGGTATCCAGCAATTGTCGGTTGTTTTTGCGCCCGGAGCGTTGCGCCTTCCGCACGCGCTTGGGCCGGCCTGAGAACTGGATGAAAAGCACACGCGAGACGGGAGCGTAGAACGTGGTGATCAGGGAGTAGACAAAGGTAAGCGCGAGGCAGATGGGCATAATAGGCGTGACATACGGCACCGTTGCCTTTGGCAGATTGAGATACCAGAGCAGCGCGAACAGCCAGGTGCCCCAGCGCCAGATCAGGAAGATATAGGTTGGTGTGCTGCGCCACTGCCGCAAGGTCGATTGCGGAAGGCCACTAAAAATCCTGCGCATTTGACTCATGGCGCTATTCCCTCAGCCTGTTTCTCTGCACAATTGCTTGCCGCTCTGCAAGTATGCGCTTTTTTTGGCTTCCTGTCAAATCTCTACAAGGCATATACAGACCGGTACTTCTCTCACGCAGAGCTTGAGAACAGAGGCGGGCGTTTATCCCGGCCAGGTTTTGAGAGAGAGCGATGCTCTTCGTCTTTCTCTATAGATCGAGAAGGAAGACGCATCGCTGCGGATTGCGCGCTTCCATATTTGCAATTTGCCCTGGCAAACAGCGCAGATAATGTGGTATGTTTGTAGTAGCACCGAGTGCTTTATGGATATGGATCAGTTGTTCAGGGTATAGCGTATCGGTAGTAAAAAATCCTTTCTGGGAGGACTGGAAAAGAATAGCTTTAGAGAGCCGCACTTGGACAGTATCTTGAGAAGGATGGCTACCCTAGTTGAGAAGGGACGGTTCTTATGCCAATGAAAAAAGCCGAACGGAAACGCGATGCGTTGATGGCTAATCTGGGCGATTTAAACCGGCCTTTGCGAGTTCGACCTGTGAACGTGATGGGGCGTGATTGGTGGGCGGTTGATGCCGAAGATATCTGGCCCGGCATGGTAATGGATCTGCGCCGCCTGGGCTTCGAGTCGATGGCATGGGAGGATGAAGTGCTGGTGCGCGAAGGCTCGCCAGCATACGAACCGCAGATGGAGGGTCCCGCCGGACCAGAGGGATTGAAACCTTTTCCTGTTCTCCACCCGACGATTCAAATTCTGAAGGATCAGCTTGCCGATCCGGGCTATCTGGAGGCGGACGAGGAGGGAGAGGACGAGGAAGACAATGAAATAGAACTCGACGAGGACCTGCTTCACGAATAGGGCCTGTCTTCTATAAAAATGGTCTGCAAGAGGCACGACAACGGACAGAGATGTGCGTTGGAGTGTCTCTTGTGGTTTTCTGAGACCGTATTTTTTCCCTCCCGGTAAATCCTCATTTTTCTCCCCTCGATGGAACGTGACTATGCCGAAAAGCGAGCGTCGCCAGTCCCTGACCGACTGATGCCAGGGAGGAGGCTTTGAACATTCTTGCCAACCTGCTATAATGAAAAACAGTACGAGCGCGGAGATACGTGTGCGCGCTCAAGAGAGCCAGGGAGCAAGCGATGAGCAAGGATACCGAGCAATCGACGCAAAAAGAACCGCTTCTGACCGATGGGAGCACGGTGGTGCAGCAAGATCTTTTTGGCGGCTCGCCGCTGATTCTCACCGAACCGCCTGATCCGCGAGAGACGCCTTTCCCGCCTCTGGTGCGCGTGCAACCGCTGACCGATCGCTCCAGCATCGCGGCCTGTGCGCTGCCGTATCAGCAGGAACTGGAGCTGCGCGGGAAGTCGAACTATACCATTACCTGTTTCCTCTCAGACCTCAAGATGTTCAGCGACTTTGTGGGACGCGACACGCCGGTGGGACGGATTGCTAAAGAGCAACTGACCGACTGGCTGATGAAGCTCAAGTTTGGCGTGCCGGGACACGTGCCGGCACCTAAGACGATGGCCCGGCGCGTGACTTTCTTGAAGAATTTCTTCTCCTGGCTGACCAGCGAGGGCGTGATTCGCGAAGATCCCTCGGCCAGCCTGATTCTGGAGCGCCCGCTGCCTCCCTTGCCGGAACTGCTCTTTGATAATGAGGTCCAGCGTTTGTTAGAGGCGGCTGCCCAGGAACCGCGCTGCCACTGTCTGGTCTACCTGGTACTGCACGCCGGGCTCAAAAAGGAAGAGGTCATGGGGCTGAAACTGGAGCACATTGACCTCTCGAATCCCCGTGAGCCGCGCATCACCGTCCACTTCGCCGCCTCGACCGGCAAGCAGCATCGCGAGCGCACGCTGGCCCTGCCGGAAGAGTTCGTGGCCATCCTGGAGGCTTATCGCGCAAAATACCATCCCGTGAGCGAGCTTTTCTCCTGCACTGATCGAAATCTCAACTATATTCTGGCCAGGGCCGTCAAGGAGGCCGGGATCAAGAAGCGGGTCACGCTGCAGTTGTTGCGCGACACCTTCGCGGTGCAGCAACTGCGCGCCGGCGTGCCGCCCGAGACGCTGCGCGAGAAGCTGGGCCTCTCCGATGAAGCGTGGCTGGAATCGCGCGAGAAGTATCGCCGTCTGGCTTTTCCCAAATGAAATGGTTTAGCGTGGCGGAATCGTTTGCACTGGTTGTACCAGGATATAGGCCGTTTTGCGCTTGATGGTGTTGTTGAGAAGGATCGGGTTAGTGATCAGCGCGGCGATGGCCAGGGGGACGAGACAGATCAGCCCCAGGCCGACTGTGAAGATGGCGCCCAGGATCATGATGGGCCAGTAGAGAAGAATGCTACAGATCAGAAGGATGATGCCTGTTGTGGTTTCTCCCGCCATCAGCCAGCCGACTCCGTAAATGCCCAGGAATACGTTGAGCAAAACTTCTACTATGATTGCTCCGGGATTTCCAGTCGAGACCGGGGCCATGACCGGTGCTGCTATATTGACGTTTACCGAGATGGGAGGCTGCATAGGGGGCGGAACATTGTAAGGTTGACTGTATTGCTGCCGGGCGTAGGCGGGTTGTGATGGGCTGGAGAATGTTTGCGGGCCATAGCCTTGTCCGTACCCGGATGGCGGGTAAGAAAACGGCGGTTGTCCGTACTCGGCTGATGTGCCCGTGCCCGAACGAGCGATGGAGGTGGCGGTGCCGCAGGATGGGCAGATGGCTGCGGTATCGGGCATCTCTTTGCCACATCGTTCACAGATGATCATGCTTCTCTATCCAGCCTTTGCTATTTTTCAATAAAAAGTTATGCTGATCGGGTAATTTAAAAGTTCAGTTGCCAGAATACATGGTTATCATAGCATATGCTGGAACAGCGTGCAATTCTTCTGCATCCTCTGGGATTCTGAGACTATCTCCCAGAATGAGCCTCAACCGGCGTTTTGTAATTCAGTAAAAGTACCTATCCAAATTTGTCGAAGCATGGTATAGTTGCAAACAATCCTGGAGACGGGCAACTTTTTCATAACAATTGGAGGGCTACGTATATGCAGGAAGAAACTACTCCGGCCTCTGCACAAGCAGAGCAGACCCCACAGCCTGCACATCCCCATCACCTTACCAGTGCGCTTTTTCACCATCAACCGCACCTGCATCAACCGCGCAACGTCAACCTGATACATGAGGCGGAAAAAGCAGCAGCGGGCTTTAATCAGCGTGTGGCCGTCGGGATGACCCAGGTTTTTCAATCTATGATCACATTCTGGATAATTCTTTCATGGATTGTGGGCTGGATACTCCTGAATTTCCTGCCGCTGGCCTGGGACCGCCTGCCCTGGCCGTTGCTGTTGTGCCTGGCCTCGGTTCCTCAACTACCGCTTATGATCGTCATTATGGTCGGGCAGGGCTTGCTCAGCCGTAAGCAGGAACTCCAGGCGGATGAGCAGTTTCATACAACGATGAGCACCTATCACGATATTGAAGAGATTATGAAACACCTGGCGGCACAGGACGCGGAATTGTTGCGCCATGCTCATATGCTGATCCATCTGCTGGAGAAAAATGGCATCTCGCTCCAACAACTGGCCACTGAAGGCGCGACGACCAGCTATCTGAGCGCCTTTGTTCAGCCGCAGCCGGCCGGCGGGGATTCTGCGACGCCTGTTCTGGCAGAGGGTGAGAAGCCTACAACATAGGCAGAAAGAGAACCCGAGGCCCGTCTCCGTTGAGAACAAGCCCCGGGTTCTCTTTGCGCCGGGCTGGTGCTAATCTCACACGCGCCTGCTGCGCGCGTGCGTGATCAGGTTGTAGACGACAACAATCACGGCGATGATGAGCAGAATGTGAATCAAGCCCCCGCCGATATGTAGAAGCAGTCCCAACAGCCAGAGGACGAACAGAATAACCACGATTGTCCAGAGGATGCTTAAAATTCCCATGCTTGCTTGCTCCTTCTTCTTTTCTATCACAATCTCTTGTTGTGTTTTTCTTTACCAATAAAAGCGTTATTCTCGTTGCTACAGAACTCTTACGTGTCTCTCAGAGACACGTATCAGCGGGGGAAATAGTTTTATTTCAGGGGTGGCGGTAGCAAAAGTTGATTCTATCTCAGGGAATCAGACTTGCGAACTTCGTCTATCTGCGCTATATAGTAGAAAGGCAAAATCACTGCCATTCTTAGTCTTTTGAGGAGTTTTAGTATGTCTGCTGACACGCAGACAACGACAACCGCTGACGCCGGGGTGCAGGCCGGGGAAGACGCGGCGATTGTTGTTGAG
>Ga0070740_10000621_pt1 | contig 67610 bp, 72 predicted proteins | sample Coa_R2_FD_67286 | JGI IMG/M metagenome (GOLD analysis project Ga0070740, IMG submission 67286) | Surface soil microbial communities from Centralia Pennsylvania, which are recovering from an underground coalmine fire - Coalmine... | ecosystem: Environmental > Terrestrial > Soil > Unclassified ... | reverse complement strand
GATGATGGGATCGGTGCAAACGGGGAAGACCGCCCGGTCGAAATTCTCTGCCCGAATCTCACCTTCCCAAGTTCGGCCACCGCTATGACGGTGGCCGGACTGCTGCGCCGCAATACTTATCGGATCGTCTTTGTCGATATCGATCCGCACACCCTCAATGTGGACCCGGAAGCGGTGGAGGACGCGCTCACAATCTGGAGTCGCGCTCTTGTGGTCCCTCATCTCTATGGCAATCCGGCGGCGATGGAGCGCCTCCTTGCTCTCGCGAAGAGATATGACCTCAAAGTCATCGAGGATACTTCTCAGGCACATGGGGCGCGTTACCAGGGGCGCTTTGTCGGAACACTTGGTCATACGGCAGCAGGTTCACTCTATACCTACAAAAATCTTGGAGGTTTGGGTGATCTGGGCTACCTCATTGTCGATGAGCAAGCCTCTCAGCAAGTGCTGCGCGATCGTGATCTGGGCCGTGATCCGGGGAACCGAAATGTGTTTCATGGTCTTGGGTTGCGCACGCGGCCTGAAGAAATCAATGCCCTGGCGGCCTTGACGATGCTCCCGTATCTGGAGAAGAACAATGCCCGCGCCCGCGAGATTGTGGCCTACTATCGCGAGAGGTTGCTGGATACGCCCGTCCGTTTCCTCGAGACGGAGGCGGGAAGCGAACCCGTGTACTGGCGCTGCACGCTTCTGCTGGCATCGACCGAGATGCGGGATGCGTTCTGCCGCTATTTGGCCAGTCGGCAGATTGGCACCGAAGTGGTGTATCCCTTCCCGGTCAGTGAACACGCGATGTATCGCAATGGAGCAGGAGCGTTTCCCTGTCGGCTGGCCGAAGATGGAACGCCCCATGCGTATGATGCAGCGTCTCGCTTGATCTGCATTCCTTGCTGGCCCCAGCTTTCTGATGGCCAGGTGGAACGGGTGGCCGAAACGATTTGCGCCTTTTTCCAGGCCAAGTGGAGGCGGCTATGATGACTGGTGGCCCTGAGCAGCAGGATGCGCCGGTACGCATTCGCTGGCAGTTGCTCGCCGGTGTCCTGGTGCTGTTTCCGCTTGCGGCGCTTGTCTTGCTGCTGATCCCGCAGCCCTGGGCTGCCCTCATGCTATTCGTGCTGCTGATTCTCTGTCTGGTCCTGCTCCGACGGCTCATCTGGTTGAGTCGTCAAACCAGGCTCAAATAAGTCGAGAGAGGGGCGGGCTGTTTGACGTCGTGTCAGACCTGCCTGCTCCTTCGTTCATCTGAAAGGAACGAAGATGCATCATCTGTTGCTTGATATCTACCAGTGTCCTGCCGAACGGTTAGCCGATGAACACCTCTTACAGCGCTTCCTGTCAGACCTGCCTGAACACCTGGGCATGCAGCAGGTCAGTCCGGTCTTTCTCGAACATATCGATCAGGTCAGCGACCCGCGAGATGCGGGCCATTCTGGTGTGGCCATCACTGTCACGGGTCATTGTAGCCTGCATGCCTGGCCTCCATACGGGATGGTCAATGTGGATCTGTTTTCCTGCGAGCCATTTGACCAGCAGGAGGCGATCCACTTCGTCCAAGCCACGTTCCAACCACAGGATATGGAGATACGCCCTATCGAGCGTGCGCTTCGTTCGCCTCGCCTCGCAAGCCGTCCTGTCAATCAAGCAGGAGAAAGCTGCCCTGTTCTCCGCCACTCGATGACAGGACACCGCTTCCGTCCGATGGGGGGCCTGCTCCCTCCCTTGCTGTAGCAACGTGTCGTTCAGTAGCTGAAAAGGAGGCATGCATGAATCAAGCCCCTGCCACTTCCTATTCCTCTCCAGAGGAGGAGATCGTTCATTTCATCCCCCAGGACCTGCTCCTCGCAGGACACGTCCTGGCGTTGAACATGCCTCTCGGCACGGTTTCGCTCATCGCGCCCCATCCTGGGCAGCCTTATCCACTGCTGGCAGGTGAACAGCAATTTACGGCCAGCGAGATGAGCCTGGTGCTGCCGCTGTTACAGTCCTATCCGCATTACTGCCCCTACGAGGTGCTGTTGGCAGGCTTCAATTATGGCAAAGTAACCGAGAAAGGGATCGAAAAGGCCCGGCAGCACTTGCACGCCGCCCTGGAGGAGGGCATCTGGGATCAGGAAATGCGTCCGGTGCGCAATGTGTTATCGCGAGCGCGGCTCAAGCTCCGCGCTCTCGGCATCGATGCGGTGTCCATCCTCGAAACTGGCTATGTTCTCATGCGCTTATCCGAACGAAAGCTGTTGACGGACAGGTGATGGTTCGCAAGAGCGGTACAACGGTGCGGGGCGCGCTCCAACGGTCCTGCTCCGTGAGAGGAGGTGTGACACCTGCATGGAGAGCCCTCTTGCGAAACAAGGGTATCACCTCTCAAAAAGGTGTGGTGTCAGGCAGGCATACCTGCAAAAAAGCGGGTATCCTTGAAGCAGGGCCACACAACGGCGAGGGACGAACAGCTTGTTGGTGTGTGAACCTGGGTCTAGGGAACAAGAAGCGAAGCTCCACCTTGAGGGCTTTGCTTCTTGTTTGTGGCCTCGATGTATTTCTGTAAAGGAACGCTGGCCTTATCGTTCCTGCCTGGTCAATAACGATGGTGAAGAGAGAGCATGTTTTGATGATTCCCCTGGTGCAATGGATAGATAATGCTGGCCTTCTGGTTTCAGCTCGCCGATGGCGAAACGATGATGGAGACCGTCGCTGGCCAGTAGCTAAAATCGCTGAAAATTGCCTCAGATGAGGCACTCTGGCCTTTTCCTCTCATGCTCTTGTCCCCTCCTGGTTTCCCATTCAGGTAAGAGAGGTGCTTTCTCACATTGCACCAGTGAGGCTGTTGGTTCAGCAAGCACACACATGTGCGCTATTGCGGCGCACGACAGCAACCTTTCACTCCACCCCTTTCCGGCAATTTTTCATGCTACCACACAAAGACCGCCCAGACCCTATCCGTTCTTTTAGACATGGACTCAGCCATCGGCACAGGTACGTCTTTCATGGCCCCACGCGAAGAGCTGCCGCAAATGTACAAGTCAGGTCGTTCGTTGAAAGAGTTACTGAAGCACAGCCTCATCGTACCACCCTGACATATCTCGTCGCACGCCTCAGCTACGGCTCGGTGGAACGATAGGTGAGACGAAGTTTGCCTTACTGCTTTTCAGGCACGTGTCTGCTCAGCATGAATCCCGTATCATATAGGGCGACGATATCGATGCCCATGTGTAAAAGCTTCTCCCTGCATGCACTCAGCACCTCCCGCAGCGCTTGGAGCAACGGTTGGACACGCATGCGAGCTTGTTCATCAAGCTCCTGCTCCTCTTCCCACCCGCTCTTCCTGATCCGCGCTTATCAAGCGGTGGTTCCATGTCATTCTCCTCCTGGGTTCACTCTTTGTTTTAGGCATCACTTACACTATGCACGCTCTGCTACCACTTGCCTCTGCAACCTCCCCTCAGGCGAAAAAGACCTTCCGCCCTCAGAAGGAGACAACTCGCGGCTGTGTGAAGCGCGTGCTAAATTCCGCTCAAGACACGTGACAACATGCAAAGGGAAAAACGATGACAGCAGCAGTACCAGTCAGTAAGAAGACCTTCGCGCTGTGCAAGCATGCTATAGATGGTTGCTTCCGTATATCTTGCCTCTTCACGCTTCTCCCTCTTCCTCTTAGCATGCCTGAGAATCTCGCGGAGATGGGAGAACATCGGCAGACATTTGGCATGACAGGTCATGTCATCTGAGATACGCGAAATGTGTTTGCTACTCAGACATGTTCTCTCTGCTTCCTCAGAAATGTGCCAATGAACGGAACAAGACCATCACGCTCTTCCTCCAAAAATGTGGCATATTTTTACGCAGACCACCTCTGGGTATTTGATAGGGAACTAGCCTATGGTCTCCTGACCCTGCTTGACTGGCCGCCTCAAAGAAAGCAGGGCGACCCGGACGCCAACGAGCAGCAGGGTTGACTGCCCCAGCCCAGCTTTCAGTATGGCCAGATTGTTCAGGGAAACATCCAAGACACAGGTGTAAGCTTTCTGCGTATCGAAAACACGAAAGGGCCATCACTGCTACACGTAAAACAGCCAGCGCCCGAAGCGAGCTTTGCCTGCTCTCCCCTACGAAGAAGCGAGCGTTACCCGTGTCAAGGAAGCAATGGTCTTTACGGGCGAACCGAACGCGGAGCTTTTCGCACCTCAAAGAGGAGGGTAAACAATTGGGAAAGGTGAAACGGCTTCACTACCAGTGAGGCAAACGGACCAACTTGCCTGCCTGCTTCGTGCGTGGCCGTGATAGCTACAATCAGTGGCCGCTGGTGGCCTTCTTTCCCGCAGTGCTCACTGAGCCGCTTGAGGAAGGGAGTAATGGGAATATCATCATGCTCGAGGACATCGAGGTCGATAATATAGAGGCTCGTCTGAGAAAAACGCCGGTCCCATACCTCGTCCGCTGTCTCTAATGGAATAGGCAGGAACTCGCCCTGCAAGTGAAGGGCGCAGCAGAGGAGATCCTCAATAGCGGGCTGCGCCAACACGTATACTGGGAGAGCTGGCCAGTGCTGGGCCACAATCTGTGCAATTTCTTGCTCGTACCCCATGCCTTTCACCTCTTTCTAGGTATTCTCGGACTCTACCAGCGGCCCTGTTCCTTCCACTGGAGGAGTTCGCTTCGTCACCGCTAGCGGTAAGGTGAAGACGAAGCTACATCCCTCACCTTCGAGACCGCTACTCTCGATCCAAATGCGCCCTCCCATCGCCTCCACCAGTTGCTTACAGATATATAATCCCAGCCCCGCGCCACGTATAGGGCTATTCATATCGCGCTCCAACCGTGTGAAGCGCTCGAACAGATGCGCTTGCTCTTCTGGTCTGATTCCCGGCCCGAAATCCCGCACGCGCACTTCTACCAGCCCCCCGCTCTCCCTGACAGCAAGATGGATGGCGGTTCCAGGCGGAGTATACTTACAGGCGTTTGTGATCAGGTTCAGCAAAACCTGACGCACCCGCAGGTCATCGCCCCAAATCACTAAGCGCTCAGGCATCTCTACCAACGCCTGGTGTCCACCGCGTCTCAAGGTCACATCGAGAATTTCTAGCACCTGCACTATGCAGGTAGGGAGGGAGACCTCCCTCCGTTGCACTTGCTGCCCATCGACCTGCACCCGGCTGGCATCCATAATATTATTCACCATTAGCACCAGCTCCTCGCATCCCCGCTGCGCCTTCGCCAGGAAATCCTCCATCTGCGCTGCGCTCAAGCGTCCCTGATAGGCTTGCAGGAGCTCCAGGTACCCCTCTACAGCCGTCAGAGGTGTGCGCAGCTCATGCGAGGCGGTCATCATAAACTGGTCTTTGAGCTTATCCAAAGATCGCTGCCGCTCAATGGCGGCGGTGAGTTCCGCGTTGATGCGAGCCTGCTGGCGGGTTTCCCGCTCATAGAGACGCGCCGCCTCGAGTATAGGGGCAAACTGGGCCAGCAGGAGCTCCAGGGCATCGAACTCAGGCCCGGCATAGGAGTGATGATTGCCACGCCTTCCCAGTGCCAGGATCCCAATCAGACGTCCCTGCGCACGAATGGGCGCAAGCAGTGGATCAGCTTCGAAGCGTTCAACAGACGGGACCAAGAAGCGAACCCTGCTCCGATCAAGTGGGTCCTGCGCGATTTCGCTCGCGTACAGCGGGCGAGCCGCTCGAGTAAGCTGTTCGATTGCTGGTGTTCCACTAGCAAATACCGCCACAGAAGCGCCGCTTTCGCCTGCCGACTTTAAGGCGAACGTCGCAAGGACGCGTTGCGCCAGGGTGTCGGACATTGGGTGAGCAACCTGCCTGGACTCTACAGGGATCAGGTGAAAGCATTGCGCCCCATGTTCTGGGTCCTCATTGAGCATGAACACACAGGCGGCGGTCGTTTCGAAGGTGTCCTTGATCTGTTGCACGAGGACCGAGCAGGCCCGTTGTACATTCAGCACTTCTTGCCCGAGCCGACCTGGATGGGCAAGAAGGCGATGATAATGCCTGGCCTCCGGAAAAAAGAGGCGCTCCGCCAGGTACACTGCCAGGTTCCAGGTCGCGATCCCCAGTCCCAGCGCCACCAGCAGCAGGAACACGGTCACCCGTTCATCCTGCACCAAGCTGTAGACCACGATCGTTACATATCCCAGCAATCCCACCGCAATGCCGCCCCCCAGCCATCCCACAACGCGGCGAAGGTAGCGATCGAGCGCGAGTATCTGGTAGCGCAGAATCGCATAGGCCAATACCAGAGGGAGAATGGCGATGGAAAGCGCGGAGAGTTCGCCTCCGACAATCAGGTGCGCAGGAAAACCCAGCAGGGTCGGCAGGAGCGTCAGCACCATAAATGGCAAAACGGCAAGCAGCGTGCCGCCGATCAGCAAGCGTCTTTGCTGACGCTCCTGCAGCGAAACGTCACGACGCAGGGAAGCAAGGAGCAGGGTAACCAGACTCCCAATCAGTCCGGTCGCGGAAAACCCGCTCACGGCCAGTTCACCCCACGGTGGAAGTTGGGCTGCCTGCCAGTAGACAATCGCGAGTACCACGATGCTGCCTGTCCACACTGCAAGTAAGGTAACGTACATCCGCAGGAGCAAGCGCAGGAACGCGCGGCGCTTTGACAACGCCTGTTGCTCTCCACGAACGCCAGTCTGGAAGAGAAAGTCGTGCGGGAACAGCAACACCAGTACGGCAAACAGGCCTATCGCCAGCGCACTGCTTGCCGTACTGACCGATGCCAGGGCGGCAATTTGAGACACGCCCAACACGGTAAAGGTGACCATCATCGCGACACACCACCCGAACCAGACGGCAGCGACACGGCGATTGCTGGCATAGAGCCAGACCAATGCTCCTAAGCACAGGAACAGCAGACCGATGAGACACCCCACTCCGTACCGTATGGCCTCCTCGCCAAAGGAAATCGGCCCGTAAACGAGGGGGAGCATAAGGAGGCCTGCATACAATACGCCTATTCCCACAAGCACAAGAAGCCTTCCCTTGTGTTCAGCCCATGTAGCCGTTCCCATAGTTCACTCCCCCTCAACGTTGAAAATAGTCCTCCCTCCGCCCTCCTGTTGTTCACACCTGCTCAAGGAGGTGCAGCAGCTCGGGAGGAAGCGGTCGCACTCGCTCGATCTGGCGGCGACAGGCTTCTGCCCGCTGTTTGAGCATGAGACAGATCCCCCAGGTGAGGACAATGCCCTCACGCAGGAAGGCCTCACTTGTTGTATCGGCCTCTGCAAGCGGCCACTGAAGGGGTCCGCGCTGTGCTGCGAGAATGACGGGAAGCGTCTTTTTTCCTCGCCTTAGATCAGACTTTCCTCCAGACACTTCGTTCCTGTCCTCATCCGGTAATTCCAGGATAGCATACAGGTCATGCGCATCGTTGTCAAGCTGACTGGCAACGCCGAGCAGCTCCCCAAGTTCAGACCACTGCCGGATGGACATTTCTCCAGCACCGGCCGCCACAGCCGGCAGTTCACAAGCAAGCCGGAGCAGTGCCCCGGCTTTGCCCTCGGCAATCTCCAGCACCTGCTCGACGGTCAACTGCTCCACCGCAAGGTGTTCGGCGAGCAAATCCCGGTGTTGCCCGATTACTGCCTTACTAAGACAGGAGTTGAGCGTCTCAAGCAGTTGGTACACCCGGTCGTCGGGTAACGCGCCCCCGGTATCAAGCAGTGCCCTCTGGGCCAGCATCTGCAGAACGGTGGAAACCTGGAGTGCGCGGCGCTTGCCCAGCGCTTCGAGAGCAGGGCTTCGATCCTCATCTTCAATGTCATCCAGCACATCGAGCGCGCATACGAGGCATTCGACGGAGAGCGCAACCAGCTGCGCCACCTGCAACGGGAGATCTGGGGCAAGATAGCGGGCGACATACCAGGGGAGCAGCGCCCACACCCCTGGCGAGGGTCGACTCCCAGCAGGCGCGAGCAGCTTTCCAGGCGAGGAAAGCGCAGTACACGCGTCCTGCTCAAAAGCCGGGGCAGCGGCAAGCAGTTCTAGCAAGCCGCGCTGGAGGTACGACAATGTCTGCATATGCTTCAAGCAAAAAGGGGGAGCAGGCCACCCAGGACTTCTACGGCGCATCTTTCTGGTAAACTATACAATGGAGCCGCGTGATGAGACCAATGGGAGCAGCTCTACCTTACCCTATTAGCTCCCCCTGATCTCATGCATCCAATCTCCCGCAGAAGCCCCAACGGCCTGGACTTCGCGCTACTTTGACCACCACGACAATCTTGGAAGATCAGCAAAGTCCCGCTCACCGGACAAAACGGGGGCCATGTGCAACAATACACGAGCGGGTCTGCCTGCGACCCCCGCTTCGGTGATACAGCGTGTGGGGTCCGCCGCCAGTTGCTTTTGCAGCGCCTCACTCTGCATCGCCTGATGGACAAAACGTGCCAAACAAGCAATGTCCTCTTTCATGCCTGGGATTTCCATACGATCTTGATCCTTTCTCGAAAAAAGAAGAGCAGCTACAGCAACGCGGTACAATACCTATTACCACAGGTATTTCTTATTATACACAAGATCAAGAGAGAAGCGCAAGAGGGGAGTAAGATTCATACAGGCACCAAAAAGGCAGGAGTACGGCTGGATGCAGACTCCTTCAACTGCCTCGCGAAAGGTTTTGCTTTCTCTAACATGGCCCAGCAGGTCTCAGCGTTGCTGGAACGCTCAGAAAACGAGTTTGCCGTTGTTCCTGTGCGTGTTGCGGCAACCTTCCTCTTTTCTCCATGCGCTTGACGTCGAGCGCGGTGAATTGATATGCTACCTGATAGGACACGCACAGGCTATACCAAGACGTCTGGCAGGAGGAATACTATGGATACCTGGAGAGACTATCTTGACGACCTCTATCGACACCTCTCTCCACGTGCAAAGCGGTCGCTGCTTGCCGCGATCGGCATAGACCGGGCGACCATGCAGCGCTGGCGTTCAGGAGAACACCTGCCACGCAAGGCCGACCATCTCCGGCGCTTGCTCGATGCTCTTCCACCTCAGCAGTCGGAACCCTTACGTGAGCTACTCTTCAAAGACCCGCTCACCGCCTCCTTGCTCGCGCCTTCCGCGCCCACAGCAGCACGCTCGATGCTGCCAGCTGATCTGTATCGCACCGTTCTCCTCTTGCAGCGCAGCATGCCCAACCCGTTTTGGATGGCCAGTCAGACGATTCTGTCGCGCCTTTTGGCCCTGTTGGCACGTTCAGAAGGGCAAACGGAGAAAACGCGCGGGACAGATGAATCCACAGCAATCGAACTGGTAGTGACCTGCTGTCTCATTCCACTTGAGCCGTCCACGCCGGTGCGCAGCCTCTACGAGGCTCTGGTGGTCGGTACGCACGCCTTCCACACCGATCTCTACGAGCGCGGATTCTTTCATGGCGCTGAGTCACTGGCAATGCAAGCGCTTCTCAAGGGGCATGGGCTGCACAACAACGAGTGTGTGGCGCAATCCTCTGGTTCGGAGGGACTTCACTCGCTGGCTGCCTTTCCTCTCGCTCGTCGCTCACGCTTCGCCGGAACATTGCTCGCGAAAAGTGAGCAGGCCGGGTTCTTCTCAACCACTCGCCTCCTCCTGCTCGAACAGGCAGCTGACCTCCTGGCTGTCCTCTTTGAGGACAGCCAGTTCACCGACACCATCCTACCCGGGCGCTTTCCAGACACCAGCCGCCAACTGGAGCTGTTGGCGACCTTCCCGGATCGCGTAGAGCTGGCATTTGTCCAGGAGTCCAGCAAGACATCCTCCCGGACTGAGCTTCGCTTCATCGAGCGCCAGGTGCGCCTGGAGTTGGAGCAGGAGTTACTCCTGCTCTCCACATCTCACCCCACGCACACCGGTGGATCTGTGTATTGAACCAGGTTGCCAGTTGCATAAGTCAGCTCCTTCTCACAGGACCGTTCGCTGCACACCCCCTCCTTGCACACTAGACATCAGATGTCACCCGAAAATGTCATCCCTTGTTCTCCCATCTCGCCTCCTTATGCTGGCATACTGAGAGCAAGATCGTTTCCGGGGAGGCTCCCCGGTAGAAAAAGGCCTCGCGCTTCCCGGCCTCGCAGGGCAACGGGCAACAAGGAGCAGAAGGGCAACGGAGATGACGACCAGAGCAGATCTACAGACCACCCTCGAGACACTACCAGATGAGGTAGCCACGCTGTATAGTACCTATCTTGCCGGAGAAATCCGTCTCCTGACCACTACTTATGGGCTACTCCCCGGTGTTCCCTTTGACAACATGCAGCGGCGCATCCAGGACGTGGTCGATCTCGGGAGCGGCCAGCCAGTGTGGGCCATGCTCTGTGCGCAAGGGTTGCCATACACACGGGTAACCGTCATTGATTTTCGCCGTTCCCTGCTGGTCTACATGCAGCACCTCTTGCAGGAACAGGGGGCGAAGACGGTCACCATCGCGCAGGCGTCCTCGCTCACACACCTTCCCCTGGCAAACCAGACCGCCGATCTGATTCACGCCCACTGTCCAAGCCGCGCGCTGCATCATGCCGAGTGGGAGACACTACTTCGGGAATGCTGGCGGGTCCTGCGCCCTGGCGGATGCCTGTATGTACTGGAAATGGGTCTGGGCGAGCCGGTAGCAGGCCGTTCACCGGCCACGCGGCGGTTGTGGGACCTGGTACAAGGGGCCGCCGCCCAGGTGGGCAGGCGCGCCTACCGCGCCGAGCAGCTAGAGAACTGGCAGCAGTTAACTGGTGACATGCTCGACCGGGCAGGCTTCAGCGCCCGGTCGAGCGCCCACTGGCAGGTGACACACGGTCCTGGGGCAACGCACCGGCACTGGAACGAGGCGGTGCTGGCCCTGCTGTGGTGTGATTGGCTTCCCCTGATGGAGCAAACAGGCAGATGGAGCAGGCAGGAACTGAGATCCCTGTGGGCCGAAGTCCGGCAGGAAATGGAACATCCTGCGTTTCATGGCTTTCTGCCGCTCGCCACGTTCTGGGGCATAAAAACATCGAAAGGTTCCTAACACAGGCAACACTTTTTCCTCTCCTTCCCCTTTTTCCCCGTAACCCGGTGGTCCCTCTCCACCGGGTTTCCCCTTTTTTCTGAAACAGCGAACTAGATGATTCACCTGGCGTTTCGTGTGTCCTGTGTCCTGGCAAGCAAAAAGACCCTCTGTTTCAGGCGATTCGCCCGCTGTCCAGCCTACCTTTTGGAGTTGAAAACAAAAGGAACACATTCTGCCTCCGGATTCGCCGTATGAGCAGCGAGACAGATCAAACACGCACACCCGTTTCGCTCGCCAGCCGCGTCACCATTGTACCGGTGTGAAAGTCAACAATGGAACCGCTTCGTGGCAAGGCCATACATCCCCGTGCTCGCAGAGCAGGAGCTTCTGACCGCTTAAGGTATGCAAAAGAATCGCTTACACCTGCTCAGCGGTTGAGATGTTGTTTGCTCGTGCTTGCAGCAGAGCCGCTACCTCCTCCAGATGCGCTACGCTCAGTCGATCGGTTGTACCCAGGTAGCGTCTGGAGCTGCGCTGCTCGATTCTGCAGGAGGCTCTCCAGCCCCGTGCGCGTTCACCATCTTCTGACTCACGATGGGCAATAAAGTGTCCGTGCTGACCAACGAAACGGAACGAGATGAGCGAAGCCAGCCAGTCAAACCACTGGGTCGAATCGGGCGCGAATAAGAGCCTGCCCCGGCGAGGGCAAATGGACGCATAGCTGCCCTGCTGCTCATATTGGATGAGCGGGTGCATCCGTGAGCGAATACGTTATTCCACTGGCAGGATATGCTGATCCTGGACAGCACAAGCAATGGGGGATGATTCCTGTCTGGTCTGTAGCATAGAAGGAACGCCTGAAGCTCCTGGAAGCCCTGGTACAGCAGCGGCTTCCAGGAGCTTCAGGCGTTCCTTCTATGGTGCGTTGACGTTCGCGTACCGCTTCCAGCATATATCCGGTCAACTGCTCGTGAATGACAGTGATAGACTGCTGCAGTTGCGTCACCTGCTGGCTCAACGCGACCATGTCGATCAAGGCAGCGTCTGTCTGCCTTTGGTGAACCTGGCTCTCCCAGCTCGAATGGGTCAGTTCTCCACCAGATGCGCACGCAGTGAACTGGCGGTGGACTTGTTCCACCCGTTGGCGTAACATCTCGGGTCCGCGCGCGAGCCACATCCTGGTGGACGTTTGAGAAAGGCCCCTCATGTTCAACCCTCCTTGTGAACAGTCCGATGTGGAAAGGGAAAAGGAGTACAAGGCAGACCAGACTATCCTCTAGTTTTTGCGCCGTGGAACGGCGTGCAGGGATACCTCTCGCCTGCGCTCCCCCCGGTGGTTCTCCCCACATGGCATCATGCAGGGAGAACCACCGGGGGGAGCGCCTGAGCATCAAGAGCATAATTTGTTACCAACCAGCCGGTTCCACCCATTGGTGCGTTGGGGCCTTGCTGGCCCGGAGGCTCGCGCAGCAGTACCACCACCAGGTGATGAATTACGGGCTGCCGCTGCGCCGGATCGAGCTGCTTGCCCTCAACATGTCTGGCCGTTTGCGAGGTGCGCTGCGATTGCCAGAGCTGGAAGGCGACATCGACCCAGGCAAACTGCTGCTGGCCGACCGTTCGCTCCTGCACTAGGGTCGGCACGGCATCGACGACGACCTGGATGAGCTGCCGCTGCTCGACCTGGTCAAACAGCGTATTGTTGGCGACGCGCAGGTCGTTGGCGAAATACCGCTGTCTGGCAGCAGGCGTCAACAGGAAAGCCGCCGCTGTCAACGTGCCACCATGCTGCGTGCGTGTGCCGACGTTACGATAGTCCAGGCTCATTTCCCTGTCAACAAAGGTCATCGCCGTCCGCATCGCGAACAGAGCATCTCCCATAGTCAGTCCTGCTGCCTCCCAGCCAGGGGGAAGCTGGGCAGGCACCCACTCCGTCGGGGTGGTCCCCTGGGTCGGACGAGCTGTGGGTGTAGGGCTCGCCTGGTGTCGCTTACTTTTCGTAGCGCTCGCGGCAGATCTGGGTGTCAAGCGAACTGCAACCCCGCCGGTCACCAGTGATGGTGATGCCTGGGCAAACAGCAGCGAGGTGAGCGCGGAACCGACCAGCAGAATCACTCCCGCGATCAGGAGGATGCGCAGTGGCCGCCGGTATTGTCTCCGCGCATCGGGCTGGGAAGCCACCTGCAACCGCCGCCCGCCTCCACTTCCCAGCACTGGGTTGTCTAAAGGCGTCGATGCAACGGGAGGCAGCATTCCGGAAACTTGAAAGGGAAGCCCCATCCCTGCGACGGGCTCTTCCTCTTCACCTTCCTCGATGCAGTAAAATACCGGAGCCTCTTCCTGAAGCTGCTCGTCAGAATGAGACTGCGGTGTAGCGCTCTGTTCCATAGAATTCATCCCTTTCCTACTTGTGTGATAGTCATCTACACGAAACTGCTCACAGTTGGCATACACAAAACAAGGCTGTGATCCGCATATGTTTGGTAGATCGTTTCGCTAGCAAGTATAGGTGATCGCGAGGGGACAGGGCGGGAAAGGGAGTGGAATGGGGCTGGAACGCACCGGGAAAGCAGGCGCAATACGGCAACAAGAGAGGTTCCCCTGGCAGCAGCCAGACAGCAGTGCCAACATACGAGCGTTTTAACGCTGGCTTTTTACCTCAAGCGGCCAGAAGGCCCCCGCGTTCAAGCCTGATTCTTACCACATTTTACAAACGGAGATGAAAAGCAAAGTGAACGCCTTCAAGGAAGGTTTGCAAAGAGAGCCAGCCTTTCCAAATGGTGCGCCATCCCGGAGGCCCATCATGAGAGCGGGCCAGATAGCCACCGAGGCGGGCAACTTCCGTCCAGAAGGAGCCAATGGTCATCGTGGCAGGCGCGTCTCTAGAGCGGAGCGCTGGGCCACCACCGCCAGCAGCAGCGGCTCAATCACCTCGTGAGCCGAGCGCTCGGGTTCGGAACGCGCATATCCACGGATCTGCAACAAGCACACGGCAAGCGGGGACAACAGACCCAACAAGCGCATCAGACCATCAACGGTTTGCAATTGCCGTCTATTCTATCACTTTGTTACATGTGGGTAAGAATCAGGCCTTGAGGCCTGGGGAGTAGTCACTGCTCGCTGATGGTGAATTCCTTGACGCACACGAATCATACCGACAAGGCCTTTCAGGCGCAGAGTAAGCTCTTCACATATCATGCCAGCATGCGTTCTAATGGAAAAAGACCAGGGCTGAAAACGGCGATCCGCAACAACCTGGAGCATATCCAGGTACCCAGCTAGAATGCCAAGCGATTCAATAACTGGGGGAAGTGATGCAGCCAGGTGAGCATCCAGCAGAGTACGTCTCTGTTCCAGGGTAGAGAGTTCGTGTAACAACCCTCGCTGATCCATGGCGCTGCATAAAGTGCGTGCGCAGTGGTCGGCAAACGCTTGCAGCAGGGCCCGCTCCTCTGGTAAAAAGAAATGAGGGCGTCCATAAGTCAGCAGCAGGATGCCCACACGACGCTTTGCTTGCAAGAGGGGGAGCCATGCAAAAGAGGTGGCGCTGATGCGCTGCTCCCGTAAACAGGGAGGGAGAGCAGCGCGAGGGACAGGGGCAGTATGATCGCCATGAAAGATGGGAGTCCAATCGGCTTGCTCCTCTGCGAACAGGCTCGATACCGGGAGAGCAGCGTTTCCAACGCTGGCCAGGGAGAGCAGCCTCCCTTCTCGATAGTGCCAGATCTCGGCCCCCCCGCCAGTCGTGGCTGCCGCCACCTCGGCAAAACGTCGAGCAACATCGGAAACCGTGTGTGCTGCACTGGAGAGCAGACCATTGACAAAGAATGTCGAGAGCAGCGAGGACTGCTGGTTCGCTTGTTCGCGCGCAAGAGCCGCCTGTAAAATCGGGCCAAAGCGGCTGAGGAAAAGATCCAACGCCTCGAAATCGACGCCCGAGAAGCGCTGCCGTCCAGCATGCAATCCCAATGCAAGGATGCCCAGCAGCCTGCCGTCACCGCGAATGGGTACAATGAGCAAGTCTTGTTCGTGCATCCAGTCGGGAGGAGAGAGAAATTTGGCTAGCTCACGCGCCGGAGTCGAACGTGTGAGTTCACTGAGCAACAACGGTCGCGGGGCATACGCTAGCTGCTGGATCACAGGCGCTTCGCCGTCAATCCAGGCAATTTCTATTGGTGTCGAAGCACCGGCGGGAGTGATGGCACGCAAAAGGCGCGCAACGACATGGCGGCGCTGCTCATCTTGCTGAGAAAGCGGAAGCATCGACGGAACCAGCCTATATCCACTCATTTCTGCCTGAAAAACAAACAGGGCAAGCTCCTGTGTTTCAAAGTGCATTCTTAACACCTCCGACAGGAGTACCGCCACCTCATCCAGGCGCAGCCGCTGGTTTATTAAGGGCTGCGCCAGCCGCTTGCGAAGCCATAGCGACTCCCCAAAAAAGAGGCGTTCCGCCAATCTTCCCGCTCCCCACCACACAGCCGGGCCTAGCACGCACATGCCAAGTGACATCCAGATCACCTGAAAAGATGGCTCATTTGAGAGAACGCTGGCCACCATACAAATGATCATGGTCAGCAGGCCGAGAGCAACCACTCCCACTACCCGTTTGGCCGCCTGACGAATAGAGGTCTCAAAAACGAGCAATTGGTAACGGAGGACAGAGTAGCCAAGCGCCAACGGGAGTACTCCCCCTGTCACGGCGCTGATTTGCCCATCGATGAGCGCCGTTCCCCTGATCGCCAGCGGGAGAGCAGTTAACACCAGAAAGGGGACAAAGGCGGCAACGACACCGCCTACGAATAGGCGATATTGTTGGCGTTCGTGTGGAGTGTAGGAGCGTCGATACATAAGGAGTAGGGTCACCACAATCGAGAGGAGCGCCACGGCATAATAGCCATAATCTGCCGCGCGTAGGAAGGCAGGCAGCGGCCAGGAAGGAAAGAGATAGAACGGGAGAGCAAACAGCGCTGCAAGCCCGCCGACTACCAGGAAAAGACACGTGTATCCCCAGAGAGCCAGGGCTCTCCAGTTTGAGGAACCAGACTTTTCTAAGGCCTCACGTAGTACGTTGCGCGGAAAACAAAGCAAGAGAAGGTAAAAGAAAGCAAGCGCAAGAGCACTCCCGGAAGTACTCAGCGCTGAGAGCAGTGGATCATTTTGGTTGGCCCCCACAAGGACGATGAAGGTATAAGACATACAGAGGCTGTGGGCATACAGGAGCCCTGCCACCAGGCGATTAGCTCCATACAGCCATACAAGCAACCCCACTGCTACATAGAGCAGGGCAACGAACGATGAAAAGCCAAACGGCAGTAACAGCGAAGTGGATCCTAAAGAAAAGGCACGCACCAGATTGAGGAAGAAGAGCAATATGAACACAGCCCCACCCAATACAGCAATGAGCCTTCTCCTGATTCCGATAGACATGCCACACGCTCCTTACTATCGCACACAAGATCAAGCGCTTACTCACATCACTTGGCGGTAAACCCCTGCGCGCCTCCCTCCCCCTAAGGCTGTGGTCTCACTTCTCTAGTGGCCCAGCTCTCAATAACTGTGTTAACTATAACAAATTACACACTTATAAGCAAGTATCCGCATTTCCGTATGTTGTTGTTCTATGATCTTGTCAGGGGCGAAGTGTTCAATGAACATGTCCTCATATGAAAGAGACAATTACATTGAACACTCACGAACAGAAACGAGTCCTGATCTTCAATCGGGTACAAGCTGGAGACCTGAGCGTGAGAGAAGCTGCCGAGTTGTTCCAGGTGAGCGAGCGCCACACCAGACGGATGTTGGCGGCGTATCGAAAGGAGGGAGTCGCCGCCCTGGCTCATGGCAACCGAGGTCGGCAGCCCGCTCATACCATTGCTTCTCAGGTACGCGAACAGGTTCTCAGCTTAGCACGGACCCGCTCTACCGGGGCCAATCAAAGCCATTTGCGCGACTTGTTGCAGGAGCGAGAAGGCATCGTCCTCTCGCGTGCCACCGTCAGACGAATGTTGCTGGAAGGAGGTCTGATCAGCGGGCGAGAGAAGAAACGGCGGGTGCATCGCCGTCGCCGCCAGCGCTTTGCGAAGGCGCGGATGCTGGTGCAACTTGATGGGAGCCCACATGCCTGGTTGCAGGAGCGGGGGCCGCGCCTGAGTTTGTGAGCAGCCATTGATGATGCCACCGGCAAAGTCCTGGCGGCGGTCTTTCGGCAGCCGGGAGGATGCGCAGGGCTATGTTCTGCTGGTGCAACAACTGGTCACACGGTATGGTCGCCCGGCTTTCGCTCTCTCATGATCGACACAGCACCTTTGCGCCCACCAAACCGGCGAGCCGTGCTGAACGCATTGCGGCGCAAGTGGAGGGCAAAGGTGAGCAGCAGCAGACGCAATTTGGGCGGCTGCTAGAAGAACGGGAGATCAGTTCGATTGCGGCGCATTCCCCACAAGCCAAGGGGCGCGTCGAACGGCTCTTTGGCACGTTGCAAGACCGGCTGGTCCTCGAACTACGCCTGGCTGACGTGAGGACGCTCGAAGAGGCCAATGCCTTCTTACAGACGTACCTGCCCCGCTTTCATGCCCAGTTTGCTGTGGCCGCCCAGCAGGAAGGGCTGGCTTATCAGCCCTTGCCAGAAGGACTGTGCTTGCCAGAGGTCTTTTGTTTCAAGTATGAACGCGTCGTCGGCCCGGATCATGTCGTGCGCTTTGGCACCCAGCGCCTGCAGATTCAGCCGGATACCCACCGTCGCTCCTCTGCGAAAGCGAAGGTCGAGGTCCAGGAACGTCTGGATGGATCAGTGGCCGTTTTCTATCAGGGACGATGTTTGCAGATGACTGAGGCCCCAGCCGAAGCGCCCGTCTTGCGTACCCACCACAAGGCGCGTCGGCCAGCAGCACATGGTCAAGTCAAGCAGGAGGCCAATGCTTTGCCACCAGAGCAAGAGCAGCAGCCCACTTCCACGGTTCGCAATCCACGCTCTCCTTGGCGCAAAGGGCCGATGATTTCACCGCGGACATTTTCACTGGACACTTAACAGTATCCGCATTTCCGTACCAGGGCTTTCCAATGTGGGGATTCACATGGATCGTCGAACACCTGTACATGAATCAGCGAACGATTCACCCAAATCTTTGCACAGCAGAGATTAATTGCATACTTCTGCCAGGCAGAAGGGGCGGGAACGCTTTCTTCCGCTTTTCCCCATGTTGTACGCCTCTGCATCTTGAGTAAGGTACAGCCCGCTCGATAAGCCGAGCTATCGGAGTTCTGTTCGCACCTTCGTGTAAATTTTTTTATTTAGAATCAAAAGTCAACTCTCTAAACAGAACCTTTCTCAGGTTTCAGGGGAGAAAGGCGTATTGAGAACCTGAAGAGGGATACCTCGAACCTTTTCACCCTTGGGCCGCTGATGTAAGTTCATCGGCAGAGAATGTTGAGCGGTCTGTTCCATATTTTCTTCGATCTTTTGAAGATCTTCCTCAACTGCACGTTTTTCTGCCTCTGTCAGCTCAACTACTTCCAGGAACCGCTTGATTCCATCTCGCGAACGAAGCTGTCTTGCTTGTTCTTTGGGAATGAAAAAAGGACATTTCCGACAGGCAAGACGATAAATGCAGGTAGCCCATTCAGGATTGCTGCACAGCCCATCATCCCCCAGCACATAGTAGACCTTAATGTTCCCATGAGAATCGGCCTTCGTTTCCACGAGGGCTTCGATCAAGAGGCTGTTGCGTTCCGCCCTTGTGTAGGCAACTGCTACCCGTTGCTGGTTACGACGCACATAATGCTGCGTTGAATTGACATTACGATGGCCCAGCCATTGCATCATCTCCCAAATAGTCATGCCTTCTGGAGCATTGAGCAAAAGAGTGGCAATGGTTGCTCGTGCCCGATGGCTGGTAATGGTTCCTTGTTCATCCGATGTCGGAATCCCGGCTCGCTTACAAAGCAAAGGGATCAGGATCGTATTGACATACGAGGGAGCTATTTGTTTTCCACGATACATGAAGAGCAAGTCAACCGCCTCATTCGTCTTTCGATCAAGGAGGCGCGGCTGCTGGGGACGGAGAGCTTCCCACTCATTGATGGCTTTTCCGACGACAACATTGATAGCTTTTGAGAAGGCAGGTGTTTCTTTGTCGAAAGGAATGGTCAGAAAACAGGTGTGCTCTTTCGGGAGCCGTTCCCCTGTTTCAGGAATGATCTGTCGTTTGAACCATTTCTTTTCGCGTTTGACGAATATCCTTTCAAGGTATCAATGTACTGCAAAGGCAGAACGGGCGCATTTTGACACATAAACAGGTTCTTACACGGCTTTGGTGAAACGGCGTTTGCTTGTTTTTCTTCCACCTCCTGAGAGCTGTAGAGATCAGGTTAAAGAGCATGAATCACCCGCTGCCTCAATAATGGAAAACTCGCTCGGCCATACCCTTGTCTTTTGATGAGTTTCAGCTTGTTCACGAACCCTTCCGTCATCCCGTTTGAGTAGCTCTCGGTGAGACCAGCAAGGACTGCCTCCTTGTCTTTTTCAATGCCTTCGACAAATCGCTGAATTTCGGCAATGCCACTCGTCTCTACCTGCTGCTTCCAGCCTGAGAAAAGATGGCCTTGCCTTTTGCGTAGCATTTGCCCAAACGACTGGACAAGGCGGTGCAGAGTTAAAAGAGTCGCGCTCATTTGAGTAAGCTGATCTAGCTCAGCGCGTTCTTCTGCTTTTAATTCATCAACAGGGCGAACAAGAAGCCAGATGGCCTCTTGAACCGAGACGCGATCCAGGACGCTAGGAGCGGGAAGCGCAATAGGCCCCTGCTTGAGCGTTTGGATGTACCGATAGACGGTTCGTATGTTTCCCGTAAAGCCCTGAGCCTGGATGGTGTGGAAGATGAGCGTGATATCATGACAGCCTTGCTCCCATTGGGAAAGCACTGAGGGTGCATAGGGATCGAAAAGGCTTCGTCGTTTGCGACGGCGCTGGTGTGCAGGACACGCTCCACGTTTGCTCCAGTTCTGGATAGTTCGTGCTGTGACTCCCAGGCGTCGAGCAATCTCATCCTTCTTCATTCCCTGCTTCTGCAATTCCATCATTTGCTCAAACCGGACTTGATTGTTTGCCAGCCGCGAGAGACGTTGTTGCTCTCTGGAAGGACCACCTGCTTGTCGCCACTCTACTTCAGGGGAGAGCGCTTGTTTGGTCAGAAGAACCAGAGCCTTACGCAGTTCTTTGTAACATCGTGCTACAACAGGCTCGATAGCCTCTACAAGATTTTTCATAATGTGAAAGCGATCTCCAACGGCAAGGGCTTGTGGGGCTCCTTCACGAGCTGCTTGCGCATAATCCTTGCCGCGATCTCGGCTCACATACTGAATTTCTGGGTGATTGCGCATCCAGGCGGCAGCACTTTCGACTTTGCGCTCTGGCAGCAGATCGATCACCTGGTGGGTACTCAAATCCACCAAAATCGTGCCGAACTTGCGCCCGCGCTTGAACGAAAAATCGTCTACCCCCAAGACCGAGACAGTGATATCCGAGAGGTTGGGCAGTTGCATGATACGCCTGAGAATGGTCATCCACGACGTAGCAATCCCCAGGCGTGAGGCAAGCCTAGTCCCCTGGCTTCCAGAGGTCGAGAGGCCAATAGCCTGGAGAGCCTGGCTCAAACGAAGCGTCATCTGCGCCCATGGTTCGACAAAATCGGGCAGCCTTTCTGTGAAGATCTTCCGTTGGCACTGCTCATTGTGGCAAAAGAACTTGCGAACGGTAAGCAGGAGACAGATCTGTTGCCCACACATCGGCAGATCTTTGAGAGAGCGCTGATAGTGACTATGAACGGTATCTGACTCTGTATGGCAGAGCGGGCAGCAGCAAGTTGGTTGTGCAGAAAGTACGTGGATTATTAAGCCGGTCTCCTGCTTCTCAATATGGGTCATCTGCAATCCCCGGGGCAGAGGCAAAAGAGGCGTCTCTTCCATCGTCAACTCCTCATGAATGCTGGAGGTTTTTCACGAAGAGTATATCACTACCTCTCTATCTAAGAAAAACAAGCAAACGCCGTTTCACCAAAGCCGTGTAAGAACCGTTATGTGGCAGAGCCTCCGGTTCCTGATAGAGCGTTAAGTGGCTCTATAGGCCATCTTAACGTAATCTGGCTAAAAGATATGAGTCAGAGCAGCGAAGTTAATTGATTCAAACGACATGATCACATCTTCTTTCTGCCAGCGAATACAGCCGACTCGAAGACGAAGGATCTCATTGATCCGCAGCGCTCCATAGCACCAAAGGAGTGCTAAAGCTCTCACCATAGCCAGAGGATAATAACATTTGCCTGCGAAGTCCTCTTCGCACAGATGGTGGGCGGCATGGACAATACGCGCCCAAAGAAGCGGGTCAATATCCCGTGGATTCGGCTCAAGGAGGCGGATCAGTGGTTTTGGTACTCGTAATGCACGAGAAGGATCGAATGTGCGAGGAAGATGAAAGGGATCATCTTGGAGATCGGTAAAGAAGGTTCGTACTGCTACAATATGCTGGTGCTGAGTGGCAGGCCGGAGGGGATTTCCTTTTTTTTCGTTAAAGTGGAGACGTTCGCTCGCCGAGGAATAATCTCCGATGCGAAGGAGAGAAGTAACAGTGGCAACCCAATCGAGAGCCAGTTCTGTTGTCCATTGAGTTGGTGATGTAATGTCAGGATGAGCGTGAGTGAGCCAGCGCCCAACCTTTAAAAGGATGCGGAAATACCTGTAGCGCTCTTCGGAGGTATGGTGAACAGCGAACTTCTGCCAACGAAAGCACCAGTCAACCCATTCTGGAGCAATATTCGCTGTATCATCTTGATGAGGAGATTTGATGAGCTCAGATGAGGGCGCTAAATCGGCGTCAAGAATACCTAGCTCAACGAGTACACGGAGAAGCAATGTGTAAGCTTGACGCCGATGAGCTACTGGAGATTGGGCTTGGAGGGTTTTGAGCAGATCGGCTGAGAGGTCTTCTAAGCGCGGACTGCGGTTGACGAGAAAGGCGAGTGAGATGGCCTGGCGTAAAATGCGTTGATACGTGTCGTTGAAAGCATAGCCCCATGCAAGAAAGTGCGGTTGGATCTGTTCCATGACGTTTGCCAAAAGCTCTTCACCAAAGACATCGTTGGCAAGTCGGACAAAAGATACACTGTTTTTCGGAAACACGCCAAAATTGGAGAAGCCTCCAAAAAGATAAGCAGCAGTGAGGAATTCCGAGCGAGGAACATAAGCACAGTTCACGCCATGACGCTGCTGGCATGCCTCATATGTTAGGCCAATTGACTCAATCCATTGAGCCTCAGACCATCCCCAAAAGGAAGTGTTTCGCTGATGCATCTCGATAAGGAAAGGCAGGACCTGTTGATATACCGATTCCTGCTTTTTTCGGGACAACGCACAAAGATCAAGCAGAGGAATCATGAGCCGGCGCAGACTTGGTATCGAGAGGAGTCGCTCGGCTCGCTTCCCTTGTTTGAGTCGCCGAGCAATCCGAGCGAGCGCCTTTCTCTCTTCTTGTGAGAGATCTGGACTACGATCATAATGTTTCCCCTCAATGAGGCGAACCGATTGGTCAACGGGAAACAAAGGGAGAGGATTAGCTGTCTGCATGTTTGTCCTCCTTGAGAATGCGCTGGAGCCGTTGATCAAGTTGCTGAAGGCTGACGCGGACACGCTCAGCTGTTTCTCGACCACTCAGCCTCAAATACAGCTTCGTTGTCTCGATATTGCGATGACCCGCATACTGCATGATGGTGTAGAGGTCCTCTCCAGCTCGCGCCAGATCAGTAAGGCGAAGGTGGCGTAAGGTATGAGTGGTAAATTGAGCAACGCCAGCATATTCAGCAAGGCGAGCGACGATTTTGTCCCACGTTGCTGGCGTTACATGCTGACTGTGATTCCGATTCGAGGCTGAACGAAAGAGGTGTCCACCGCGGATATCAGCCTCCGCACGCTCATCCAGGTATCGCTTGAGCAGTTCTCTGGAAACCTCTCCGAACATCACCACACGACCGCGGCCATTTTTCGTGATTTCGGGTCGGAGTGTGATTTGCTGAAGCGGAAGAGCCAGGTCACGGATTTCTAAGGCGACGAGTTCACTGCGTCGTAATGCGCCATCATAGGCCAACAGAAGCATGAGTTGATTGCGGATCGGCTCCCGCTTTGCGGCGTCTAAAAGAGCATCCCACTCTTCGTCGCTCGGGAGCCAGGGTTGGGTTTCTCTGGGGGAGATGAGCCCTCGCTCCTTTTTTGAGACAAATGTTTTTCCCGGAGTGTATTTGCCTCTTCCGGCGGGATTACGTGGGTTCTCACGCGCACCTATTTCCATCAGGTAATCGAAAAAGAGCCTGACGACAGTCACACGTTGATAGATGGTGGCCCTGGCCAGGCCGGTGCCAGAATGCAGATGGCGAAGATTGGCCGCTTTGGGGTGTGGTCTCTGTCTGAGATCTGCAACGTAGGCGGCGATCTGGACCTTTGAGGCTTCCGCAAAGGGGGTAGTGTAATGCTGATAAAAGGCGAGAAAATCGTTGAGCCCCGCCCATACGCTTCTACGGTGTTCGATGCTAAACCTATTTTGGCCTGGATCTCCAGCCACTCTCGGGCTAAAGGAGTCGAGGCGACAAGTGGGTAATGGTCCCAATGAACCTCGTGCATTTGATCTCGCTCCAATGCTTGTGTTAAAAGGTTATGACATCCTCCTATTCTAAATAACATATATGACACGAAGGTGCGAACAGAAGAGCGAGTTCGCGCTCAGAAGCGTTCGACAATCCGCCAAGTTAATAGCAGTTGCACTCCAGAGACAACCATCGTACCCCAGACGGTCTGCTACCGGCAGCGTTTCACGGTCCAGTTCTGTAAGACAAAGTGCGCCAGCGCTTGTTCTTGTGCTGTTTACTCTTTTGTGTGTTCGGACAGGAGTGTTCTCATGAAGCTCTGCCATCGCAGTAGTGTTCGCTAGCGGGCGTGCAGTCGCGGGCGCAACACAGCAGTTTCATATCTGCGCACTCGGCTCACAAGAACATGTTTATTCCTGATGGCCATCCACGGTATCATCCGAAACAGAGCAAGAAACATCCGGTTCCTGCACCAGACAGGTACACATGCTCGAGTACATAGGCAATACTCTTGAGCAATGCATGCGAAGGAAAAATGAACGGATTCAGCGTATCCTACTATGGCAGCTTTAGACAACATTGCTACCTTTCGCACCTGTGGAAAAGCGACTTTTTCGAACTGCCATAGCAAACGCTGCCCAACTCATGCTCCCAGATGTTTTGACAATCTGTCCGGTTCCTATCATAACCATGCACCTTCCACAAGCGCCCTGAGATATCGCCTGATGGGATACGACCCACGCCAGTCCGGCTTTCCCTGCTGAGCCAGTATGAGATGGTCTCGGTTTGGTGGAGGGGGAAAGTCAGAAGATACTCCTCCACAAAAAGGAAGGGGCCAGATGTCAAAGGCACAACGAACCTTTACGAAGAAATTCAAACTGGAAGCGGTGCGACTGGTGCAAACGAGTGGGAAAAGCATGACGCAAGTGGCACATAACCTGGGGGTCGCTGATAGCACCCTACATCATTGGTGTCAGCAGTATGCCCAACAGGGCGAGCAAGCCTTTCCAGGCAGTGGGCATCAGAGTGTGCAGGAGAAGGAACCTCGTCAGCTGCGGCGGGGGTTGGAAGTGGTCAAGCAGGAGCGGGACATTTATGCTGGAGAACAAGAACCCATTACTCAAGGCGCTTTCCGATTTGAAGGTGTACTGAAATCGGTTGCTTTCCTGGCAAACCTTCACTATGTCTCCCCCATTACAGGAGTGCGTTGGGCTACTACGTTGCCTCCGCCCTCTGTCCCGTGTGCTGGCATTCTCACACCCATTCGGGTCCAGGGGTTTCAGAGTTCCCCGGTTCCAAGATAAGATGTGAAAGACCCCCTTAGCTGCCTGCTGTACGCTGGATGGAATGTGGGAGCAGGACTGAAAAGGGAACAAACTCTTCAGTCTTCCATCGTCTCCATTTTGGAGGTGGTGTTTCAGCCAATTTTCACCACTTCACAGTCACGACGCTTCCAACTGAGATTTCTTACGTCAGCATAGGGTTCAGGGGTAGCTCAGTCGCCTCCTTGGTTGGCTCGGAAACGCTGCTCATTGTCCTCGGGCTTCCCACCCAGGAGAGTGCCACTCCCCTACGCGGGCCGTTTTCCCCTCATGTCACTGCTCAAACACGACTCCTTCGAAGCTACACCTTATCTCGTTAAAGAGCGCGCTGTTCCAACTGTGGGCAACCCCCAACTAACTGCGATCGTGTTGACCATGGAGTCAGACTGCAAGGAGGTACTCGGCCGTGCCAAGCAACATTCCTTCGCAACGACGCAAGCACACGCAGAAAAAGGCGGCCTGGCCCCAGTGAGATCAGCACATTGATCCCCCTCCCGCATGCTCGATGTGGGTGCATGAGATAGATAGTGGTTCTCATATCTTTGAGTTTCCGCCTGCTGGCCGCAGTTCGAGACCCGTTTAGTTGTATGCAGCTTGAATGGTGGCTTTGCCCACCAGCAGTTGTGGTGGTAGGTAATTTGTAGCACATACGAGCGAGCGCTGCCGCGCTTCCAGTTCAGGGTGAGGCAGCGCACAGGCTACCTTGCTGTCATGCAAAGGCGAGGCCGTTACAGTACCTCTATGCATCACAGCAGCGAACGCTTGTTGCGCTTTCAGGAGGAGGTTTGCTCGAAACCTCCCGTATTGCAAGACTGCGCAGTCCGAATTTGGGACTTAAGCTGGTACAACCAGGAAGGCCCTGGAGGCCATCATGTCCACCAGTACAAAGAAAGAGCAGGAAGAGGTTGCTCCTCTAAAAGAACAGGTAACAACTTGAAAAGCGCCTCACTGCTTCCCACGAAAGCAGCCGCTGCGTCATCCGATGCTTGAAGCAATCGATTCCGAAGAGCGCGATCGTTTTGCGCTTGCTGCGCTAGTTCACGTACTTGGTCAACAAACGATTGGACAGCAAGGGCAGTACTACTCATCTTCTTCACCAGGCCTTTCTTGCTCGATCTCGCTCTCAAGCAAACAAGAACACAACCTTAATGCTAAGTATACCCAACACCAGCCAAAAAATCCAGCCATCTTCTTAGCGGGGGTGCGGTTCATGTTTTTGCACAGCCAGAAACAAGGCCTCTGGGAGGAGAGAGCAAGATGAGAAGATAGAGGCAAAGCGGATCATCAGCGGAAAAGGAGGCTCTCGACGGAGAATACCGAATGGGCCGAGGCCTGGCGCGTGCTGAGTGCCAGGGTGTTCGAGGAGATAGCTCTCTGGCGCAAAGACCACCCCAAAGCTACCCGCAAAGAAATTGAAGAGGAACCGGATGACAGGCTCAGTGGTTTGCGTGCTCAACTGTTAACCGATCTGGCGCAGCAGAGTGCGAGCCGCGACTGGAGCCAAGCCGAGCCAGCGCAACGTCCACGTTGCCCCCACTGCGGCCCTGGCTTGCAAGCCAGGGGAGAGCACGAGCGCCGCCTGCAGACGCAGGGAGGAGCCGAGGTGAAGCCGAGGTGAAGCCGACCCGCTACTTGGGACCTGCCCGCACTGTGGGAGCGGGCTTTTTTCCGCCTTTATGACGAGTTGGAGCTGCCGCCAAGCGGCTTGAACCGCATGCGCAGCAGGCCTGGTCTTGTTGGGAACGCTGGCACCATTTGCGCGGGCGGCCACATAGCTGGAAACGCTGGTGCAGGTGTGCCTGAGTCCCAGTACGGTGTGCCGACTCACCCGAGCCGGGCAGGGGCCAGTCTCGAACACTGGCAAGATGCGCAGGCCCATCCGTTGAGCAAGCCTGGGCCACCGCAAGCGCGCGTGGCCCGCCTGGCGCTTGCGACCGATGGCGTCTTGATCCCGGTCTTGCCCAATGAGTGGGCCGAGGTCAAAATGACCACCGTCGCCGACGTGAGCCAGGATCAGGACGGGCAAGTCCAGTGTGAGGCGCTCAGTTATTTTGCCCGCCTGGCCGACGCAGCGCCCTTTGCTGACCTGACCTCCTGCGAGATTGGGCGGCGAGGAGTCGCCCAAGCCCAAACGGAGGCAGCCATCAACGATGGAGCCGAATGGATTGACCGCTTTGTGCAAGGCCATCGCGCGGATGCGCTACGCATGCTGGATTTTGCCCACGCGGCGCAGTACATCGCTGCTAGTGGGACCTTGGCGCAAGAGGCAGAGGTGCGTGTGCCGCCCACCTGGCTCACCGAGCAGTTGCACGCCCTCAAACATGAGGGGTCGACCGGGGTCCTCAAGGAGGTAGAGCGCTTGCGTCTGCTTGCCCCCACTGAAGCGATGAGCGACCACGTCACCTCTCTTTGCAAACGTGAGGGGCAGATGCAGTATCCGCAGTATCAGGCTCAAGGCTGGCCCACCGGCTCGGGAATGGCGGAAAGTGGCAACAAATTGGTGGTGCAGGCACACCTCAAAGGGGCGGGGATGCATTGGCACCGTCGCCGGGTCAATCCGATGCTGGCTTTACGCATCACGCTGGGCAGGGAGCGGTGGGCGCAGGATTGGCCAGTGGTCCGAGCGGATTGGCAGGCCCAGCGCCTCCAGCGCTTGCGCACACGCAGTCAAGCGGCACTGGCCAAAGCTTCTGGGCGCTTTCAACAGACATTCTGGCGGTTGCAGGTAACGGTGGTACTCGCCTGCTCCCCCTCACCACCTCCTGCCCCACCCACTCCCAAGGGACGAAACACGGCGCAAAAACGATGGAGGTGGCATACCTTTTCTCCCCGCGCCATTCTCGAGGGACGCTCTGCAAAAAAAAAGAACCGTGTCCTTTGTCAGCGCCGGTGGAATGCCGCGCCGGGTGAGGGTTAAATGGCCTTTTTTTCTCTTCAATAGCTCAAACATTTGCTGAGCAGACTGCTACACTCATCCAGCGATGGAAAGAAAACGCCCCTCACCCGGCGCGGCATTCCACCGGCGCTAATACCTTTCTTAGCCCCCCTCGCACAAGGCCATGCTTACCAGAGGAATCAATAGCCTTTTTCGCTACCACCACGATAGCCGTTACGTACCCGCGAGCAACGAACACACCTATTACTTCTCATCAGCTTCCAGCAAAGCCTGGCGCAGACGAGTCGGTGACAGGGGGAACTGGAGGACCGAAAACCATTCTGCGAAGGAAGCCAGGCGTCCGCCCTGTTCTGACAACACGTAGACCCGCGGCAACCTCGCAGCCTGGAACTGAACAACGAGCAGCTGGTAGAACACATCCGGCTCTACCTCAAGCGCTCCTGGATCGAGCAACAAAGCGAGAGGAACATCTTGTGGCGCAAGGCAAGATGCCCACTGGAGAAACTGCTTGCACGATTCGCACACGTGAGGACGAAGACCCAGCACGAGCAGGGCATCAGAAAGATAGCGCTGGCGTTGCGCTGTTTGCGTCACGACGACGACCACCTTAGCTGGCTGCTGATTGACCGGCAAGCCCAGGTGAGAGTCATCTCCACAGCCCACCGCCACCCTATCGATGAATGCTGCCGCCTGCTGAACAAAGGCCATACCTTCCTTGCCTATGCTCTGGATGTGAGGCGAGTGGCAGCGCAGCAGCGCGAGCAATCGGGGCAGGTCTTCAGCGTTCCGACCCGGACGATGTGCTATTCCTCGCAAGGAATTCTCGCTTTCATCACCCGGTTGGCCCACTTCTGCAGAAGCGGGCCAACCGGGATCTGCCAAGGTGCGTTGAAGAACCTCCAGGACTCTTTGTAGCACCTGTTCCCCCACCAACAACGCCGCCACCATCTGCTCCTCCTGCTCGCACAGCACGCTGATCTTCCGTTGTTGACGATGAGCAAGACGTGTAGAGGCAAGCGCATAAGCGCACTGCTCTGCATAAACACAGAGGACTTGGCGCTCCTGGGAAGAAAAACGATGGGGGCGCGCAAAAGTCAAGACGAGTACGCCAAAGCGCTGCTCCTCATAGATGAGTGGCAGCCAGGCGAAAGGGAAGGTGGGGACGGAGAGCAACAGTGGTTGCGGAAAGAGGCTGTTCGCCCCTCCATATTCTTGGGGGCTGCGATCATAAAAAAGGGCTTGCCAGTCAACGCTTCCCTCGCGCAGCCTCAGCTGATCCGTATGGGTCGAAAGCATCGGTGTTCCATACGTAAAAACGCGCTGCAAGCTCGCCCCCGTACTTTCATCCAGCCACCACACTTCTGTTCCCGCTTCCATCGCATCGGAAAGTATCTGGGCATAGGCTGCCACAAGCTCCTGAAGTGTTTTATCATGGCTTTCAATCAACGCGCTCAGCCGATATAACGTCTGTAGCCGCTGCCGGTGGCGCAGGTCCTCACTCTCGCTGCGAAAACGCTCCACTTCGGGCAAAAAGCGCTCCAAGAGCAACGCAATGCGCTCGAAATCGGGACCACCATAGGGCTGTTGATCAATGCGCTCTCCAACAAAAAGCAGGCCTACCAGCGTCTGGTGAGTGCATAGGGGTGCGACAAGAGGCTCGGACGCAAGTAACGGGGCCTGGCGAGCAAAGTAGCGCATCAGGCCCCCACCAAAGCGCTGCTCTTCTTGTAATACTTCACGCAGCAGCAGGGGCCGGTTCGTTGATTGCAATCGCTGTTGCACAAGGCCTGGAAGCGTGACCTGCCCATGCACAGAGTCACCCAGTTGCCGGGCAAGGGAACGCAGGAGGTCTTCTCCCTGTGCTTCCTCCCGAGCGCTACCGAACTGGAGAGACTGCACGAGACGAAATGCACCCGTTTCCTCGTCTAGCAGCAACAGGCTCGCCTGAGAAGCATGCAAGGACACCTTAACAGCGGCCAGCAGGGAAGCCACGACACTCTCCAGCCCCCTACAAGGCTGCATACCAGTGGTACCTGCGGCAAGTTCCCAATAGTACTCGTCCTGGGGCGAAAAGATCCATGTACTGATCTTCTGTGACCACCAGCCAACGAGAGGTACCAGCACTACCAAAACTGCTGCGTCAATGGGAAGAGCAGCTTGCTTCAGGCGCAGCAGGTCTACAGCAAGCAGCAGGCTGCAAGCTGCAACGAGCAGGCTAATTGCCGCGACGATGAACGTAATGAAGTGCCGGATTGGACGATCGAGCGTAAGCAGTTGGTAGCGCAAAACCGCATAGCCCATACATAGCGGAAGAGCCACCATCGAAAGGGTCGTGAACTGCCCTGGAATATAGTGTGGCGCGCCGAACAAGCCGAGGGGAAGGGCCGTAAGCAGGAACAAGGGCAAAAAAGCCATCAGGATGCCTGCGGCGTACAGGCGCAGCTGCTGGCGCTGCCTCGGAGACGAGGTACCCCTGAAGGCGGAGACAATAACGACCAGAATGGTCAGAAGTGTCCCCAGCGAATAGTCGGTATCGCATGCCTTCAGGACGACCCAAAACGGAACAGTGAAAGCAAGTCTTCCCAGAGCAATGCCCATGAAATTGCTGAGGCCAGACATGATGGCGAGGACAAACAGCATGACCAGCCAGGCACGCAACAAGCGCTGGCGCGTCCCATGCCGGGCATCTTCCTCAAGCAAATTGCATGGAAAATGCACTACGAGGAGTACCATGCAGTAGAGCGCTCCGTTCACCAAAACGCCATCTGTCAACGCTGAGTGCAGGGTATCTTGCGTGATGGCCCCGGCTTCACCCGTAAAGGCCAGCGCAGCCAGAACAAAGCACAGGAAGCACAGACTTGCGACACGGCGATCTCGAGCAAACAACCACACGACCATTCCTACAGCCTGAAACAGGACACCGATGATGATGGACGCCACAAAAAACTCCCCATTAGATGGGAGGACAGGAGAGTAGGTGACGATGTTGTACAGTAGGAACGCCACGTACAGGGCAATGGCCACGAACGCCGCAGCTATGCGTTGGCGGCCCAGCTGGACGGAGTGCATATACCACCCTCCCAAGATCGTAGCTGGTTGTATCTAGACGGACAGGTTCTCAGTTGTTTATACTATACCATATGATCTCAAGCGTATTTCAAAAAAAGCATTGGGAGAGAGGAACGTGCATGAGCAGCCCTTTTGAACGACCAGAGCCATCCAGGGCTTTGTCCTCCTCTGCTTCTCAACCAAGATCTGAGCGAGCAGAAAGGCTGCTCGCCTTCTTTCAGGAGGCAAGTTTCCAGTTCGCAGATGGACAGCCCCTGACCAGGCTACTCGCTCGCCTAACCTGGCTGACAGCAGAAGCCTTCCACGCCGACCAGTGCCTGGTGCTGTTGATCACCTCTGCACACGAACTGCATGTAGCGGCCAGCGCGCGCCCCATCACGAGCGACAGGTCGCTGAACGTCTCGCTCGACCGGCTCGCTCCATTACAACAGGAACAGCGCTGGCAGGAATTGAACCAGGCTGTACGCCGTCTCCTTGCCCCCCTATTCATTTCCCCACCCGTGTCAATCAGCGCTGCGCTCCTTGTCTTTGAGGGGCAATGTATAGGGCTGCTTGCATGTCTTTCACAGCACCAAGAGGATCAAGGTGCTACAGACGATTACGAGCAAGAGGCTCTCTTGACCGTAGCTAACCTGCTTGCAGCTACAGCGCGCTATCATCAGCTGGTTCTCCAGCTTGAGGAGGACCTCATGCGCACACTGGTACAGGATCTCCTGAATCCATCCCTGAGCGAAGAAAAACGAGAGACCTTGCATTCTCGGGCCGCACTTCTTGGAACGGACCTGCGTCAGCCACATCGCATTGCTCTCCTTGAGGTTGATCGCGACATTGCAATGGGCCAGGAAAAAGCGCAGAGCTTTCCATGGTTGGCTGAATTGTCTGCCTTTGTCAAAGAGCAAATGCTCCAGGCGTTTCCCGGAACGCTGCTCACGCTGGATGAGCAGCACATGAGAATGACCTGCGTAATACAGGTAGGACTGCACAAAGGAGAGCAGCTTCTTCCTACCTGGTTTCGTTCGCTGCACCAATCATGTAGCAAACGGTGGCACGTCTATGTGCGGACCGGGCTGAGTGCCGAACTAACATCCTTGGCAGAGTATCCTGCCGGGTACGAACAGGCACGAAGATCTCTCACCTTTGGGAAACGACTTGGTCTGCCGGGGGGGGTCACCTCCATTCGAGACCTGGGAGTTCTCCAGTACCTTGATTCCTCTCTTGCCGATGATCCAACCTTCGAAAGCCAAGAGCTAGAAGTAATCAAACACATCGCGGCCTATGACAGGCGAAAAGGCAGCGACTTGCTCCTCACTCTCGAAGCATACCTGGAGATGCACGGGAACTTTGCACGAACAGCCGAACACCTGCTGCAAATCACAGGAAAACAGGTTTCCCCAAGTACGGTACGCCAACGCATTGAGCGTCTCTCCGACCCTGAAGTCGGAGGTCTAGACGTTCAGAGATGTGAAGGGTGTTGGCTCAATCTGCAGCTTGCAATAAAGCTGTTCAAGCTGCGTCAACTCTGAAGTGAAGCCAGCCCACGCCTGTTTTTGCTAAGAGAGAATCCGTCAGAGCGTTACGATAAAATCAGGCCACTGCCGTTTGCTTGATAGCCGCATTTGTTATCACTGTAAATTACAATAACAAACCCAGCCACCTCACGGGCCGAAAAACTGGCTGTTTTTTGATCGGCACCTGGCCTACGGATACATAGGCAGTCGCTTATCTTAGCGAAAACACACGCCAGATCCTTGCCTCTGACAACGCACAGAAAAAGGAAGCGGCAGTTTGCAGAGAAAAAGGACGGGGATCTTTTCTCCGTCGAGAAAAGATCCCCGTCAGTTGCAACGAACACCTTTCCTTTTGCTTCTCACTCTGACGGGGAGCAAGCAAAAAAAAGCCTACGCTGTATACTCATGTGGTCATGCTTGGGAAAAATTCAACGAAAACTCTGAAACGAAATGAGCCTAGCCTTGCTCACTCGCGCGGGACCCGGCTGAACGATTCCATGCTACGTCCGAAAGGACTCTGCATCATATTGACTTTATCAAGCCGCGCCGTAAAACCCTTGCATTCTAGGCGTAGGGATAGAAGGCACGTTCCTTTTAAGGTGGCTTGGGTGGCAGGGTGACACTCAACAGGTGAAAATATAGGGCTTCATGCTGGAGACTCTCTGTATGAGCAAGCTGATGTACAAATCCACCCAACAGGTGTTCTACTCGTGCAAGTACCATGTGGTGTGGTGTCCCAAGTACCGACGCAACGTGTTGGCAGAGCAACAGGTAGCAGAACGGTTAGCACAGATCATTCGTGAGGTGTGCCAGGAGCATCAGGCAGAAGTATTGAGCCTGGAAATCCTGCCCGATCACGTGCATCTGCCCGCACTTTGGAATACATCGGCTGGTACGGCTCATGAAGGACGTTCACCGCGGCTCTTGCGGCAAGCGTTTCCAACGCTGAAACGGAAACTCCCGACCGGGTGTCCGAACTCGTATTTGGTGAGTACTGTTGGCGGAGCGCCGCTTGCCGTCATCAAACAGTACCTCGAGAACCAGAAGCATGTGTAAGCACGCTTACCAGTTCAGACCGTATCCCACGCGCAAGCAGCAAGAACGGTTGCCGTGGACGCTTTGTGCGTGCCAGGGAACTCCACCATGCGGCATTTCAGGAGCGGTGTGATGCCTCTCGTATGGCGGGCAAGTCGATCACCTACTACGATCAAGCCAATCAACTGCCTGAGATCAAACAAGACAGAGAAGCGTACCAGCAGATTCACGCTCAGGTGTTACAGGATGTCTTGCGGCGAGTACAGAAAGCCTTTGATGCTTTTTTCCGGCGCGTGAGCAATGGGGAAAAGCCAGGGTATCCACGCTTTCAGGGCAAGGGCCGCTCTGACAGCTTCACCTCTCCACAAGCAGGCTTTTCCTTGACGCGTGAGAGCCGCTTGATGCTCTCCAAGATTGGCAGCATCAAGGTAAAGATGCATCGGACGATCAAAGGGACGATGAAAACCTGTACGATCAAGCGTGAGGGTAATGTCTGATAGGTGGTCTTTGCCTGTGACGCCCAACCGGAACCGATGGAAGAGAATCAGGAAGCTATCGGCATAGACCTGGGGCTGTTGCACGTTGCTACGCTGTCTACTGGCGAAACGATTGAAAACCCGTGCTATCTCAGACATGCTGAAAAGAAGCTGGAATGCTTGCAGCAGGCTCTTGCTCGCAAGAAACGCGGCGCTCATCGACGCAAGAAGGCGGTGAAAGCCGTTGGGAAGGCACATCGCAAGGTGAGAAACCAGCGCCGTGATTTCCTGTACAAAGCCAGCCGGAAGCTGGTGCGTACCTACGGAACAATGGTCTTTGAATTATGTGGACACTTGTAACCCCGTAGGACACTTGTTCGTGACAAGAACAAGCGTCCCAAGCCCAAGCAGGATGAGAATGGGAACGACCTGCCTCATGGGGCGGCGGCGTTTGCAGGCTTAAACAAGTCGATCAATGATGCTGATTGGGCCATGTTCCAACAGTGCTGTCTCTACAAAGCGCAAGAGGCTGGCAGAACGGCGCTGTTGGTGAACCCCAAGTATACCAGCCAGGGGTGGAGCGACTGTGGCACGGTCGTGAAAAAAGAGTTAAGCGAGCGCTGGCACTCGTGTGAGTGTGGCTGTTCGCTTGACCGTGACCACAACGTCGCTCTGAATATCCTTCGGCTCGGACGGAGCCGTCAACTGGCGCAGGCTGGTTGAGAAGCCCTCGGCTTTAGCCACAGGGAGTCGTCACCAAAAGGTGAGTTTTAGTACGTCGTCATAGTCAACACTGAGAAGCTGACATCCACTCATAAATCCCCTAGAGGTTGCCAGCCGTGTAAGAAAGGGGCGATCCTGGAGGGAAGTCCCCCGTGTTGAGCCGCGTACTGAGAGAGGGCCGCCTGAGTAGCAAGCATCTCCAAGAGACGACCCAGTCCACGCAGGAGCGTGATTTTGCCCGGCTTGCGATCTTTCTGGGGCTCCCAGCCGCCGAGTTTGGCCAGCAGTTGCACTTCGACTCAGTCAAAGCTCACGCCCAAGTCGAAGAGAAAGCCCGCGCGACCCACCCTAAGGCCACTAACGTGCGAATGCCCTGCCAGTCGAACACCTGCACCTCTTCCCACCCCAGACAGGTTTTCAAGAATTTGAAACAGTCCTCCACACTCCAGCATTGCCGATACATCGTAAAGATGCGCACCCCACTCTGGGCGTCCTCGACCGGCCAATCGGTGAGCAGGAGCCAGGGCTCCCCGTCCACTCCCAATACCCGCACCTCTATCAGTCAGACGTCGCGGATGACCTGCCGACCTGACCCCTTGCGGCGCACATTGCCCTGGTAGATCAGGCGTAGTGGGCAGGCCGACAGTTTCACCTTCACCGGTTGCTTCTTGGCGCGCACTTGCTTGCCGCGCTTGACCTCCATCATCGTTTCGACCTGCGCCAGCCGCCGCACCTGCGCCCTGGCTTGGGCGATGTCTCCCTCGTGCCACTGCTCCTGCCGATCTTGGAAGGCCACCTTGCGCTCGGTGTGGTAGAGGCGCGCGACGAGATGCTCTTGCTGCTCCCAAATCGTGCGCCACACCGCGATATCATCAAAGCCACTATCCAGCAGCCAGGTCACCGTCTTGTGCGCTTTGAGCGACACGAGGGACTGGCTCACCGTCGTAAGCGCCTGCTGCACTTCTGCTGGTTCACTGACAAAATCGGGCGCCTGACTACTCAGGAGCCGATGATACAACAAGCCGCGTCGTCCAGGGGTAAGTCCGATGACATTGAGCGTGCGGTAGCCTGGCACCAACTGCTCATCCAGGTCCCACACTTGCATCAGATACGGCATCACCTCAGCAGAGGGTTTGCGCGGGTCCGAGCTATCGGCGATCAGCCACAGTTCGTCTTCTGGTGCCTGCTCCAACTGCTCTACCGCCACCTCACGCAAGCGTTTCGTCAGATGCTCCGCATCGAGCTCTGAGCGCTGGGTACTCTCGCCGGTCGCCAGGCGGATCACGCGTTGGGAGCCTTTCTTGCCTTTGCTCAACTCCGCTGACCGGGCCGCAATCTGTTGGCAAATCAGACTGCCTGCCGCGATGATGCCTTTGACCACTTCTCCAAACGTCTTGCGGGTTCGCTGGTCTCCGATCAATCCATGAAAGTGCTTCACATAGCTCGTCAAGGGGTCTTCCCACATGGTGTCCCATTCCATCTACCTTTCCTCCTCTGCTGATTCTGGGTCTTCCCTTGATTCTATCACCTCTTGCCGATTTATGAGTGGATGTCAGTGAGAAGAAAGTTCTTCGTAAGCCATAAATATCACGATTTTTTTATTATTTTTTCCTATAAACCTTTATTTTATGTAAAAATTATGATATAGTAAGTTGCACAGGATAGGAAAAGCAACCGAGAACAAGGGGTAGCAGGCACAGGTGACGTTGGATAGAAAGTGCCTGCATTGTGTAGGTAAAAACAGCAACCAGGACGCCTCTTTCCAGCTAGCGAAAGAGACCTCTTATTTGCTGCACAAGAAGGGGAGAAACGAGCATGACAAACAACAGGGGGACAGTGCCGCTCACCCCCCTCGCCAAGGCGCGCACCGCGCGCGGCTGGTATCAAAAAGATGTTGCCGAGCAGCTCGGCACAAACGAAACAACTGTCTCCCGCTGGGAACGGGGGATCTGCCTGCCCAGTCCCTATTTCGGCTACAAGCTAGCTGAGCTTTTTGGAACTTCGCGCGAGGAATTGGGCTTACTCCCCCCCGAGCCAGTGACACTAAGGAAACACCTTTTCGACCCCGCCATTCCTTTTTCCCTATTTACAAGGGGCCTGATAGGCCGTGAGGAGACCATGGCAGACCTGCCTGCGCACCTTTCCATGCCGGGAGGAGTTGTCGCGCTCAGCGGATTACCTGGCGCGGGAAAAACGGCGCTGGCAGTGGCACTGGGGGATACCATGCGGCCACGAGTGAATGGAATGCTCTGGTTCGCGCTCGGCCCCCAACCGGACGTCGGCGCTCATCTGCGCCGGATTGCCCGCCTGCTTGGGGTTGCAGATGGACAGAATGAGCAGGACCTCCCGCATGCGATCCGACAGGCGATTGGCCACCAGCGCATGCTCATCGTCCTCGATGATGTGTGGAGCGTCCAGGATGCGCTCGCCTGTATGGTGGGAGGACCGTGTTGCTCCTACATCCTCACCTCCCGCTCGCCCGCCATCGCCCTGAGGACGGGTGATTGGCATCTGGTGGTGCCGGAACTGAGTGAGGACGAAGGTCTCCGGGTGTTGAGTGCCAGAGCGCCCTCTGTCGCCAGTACTTACGAGGCAGCCGTTCGCGAACTCGTGCGAGCCGTGGGAGGGCTTCCACTGGCACTCATCCTCATAGGCAATTATTTGCGTCTGCAGGCCAGTTTCGGCCAACCCAGGCGCGTCGTCCACGCCCTGGAGCATTTACGCGATCCCGTCTTCCGGCTCCAGCTCACCGAACCGCAAAGCGCGATCGAACGCCCTCCCGCCCTGCGGGAGGGCCTGCAGTTGAGCCTACAGGCGGTGGTCGAGGCCAGCGATTCTCGCCTGCACGAGCATGCTCGCCTTGCCCTGCGCGCACTCTCCGCCCTGCCCTGCAAACCGGCCAGCTTTTCGGAAGAAGCGGCCCTGGCGGTGGCAGATTGCTCGCCCGGGACCCTGGATATGCTCGTTGATGCCGGACTCCTGGAAAGCCTGCAGGAGGGCCGCTATAGCCTGCACCCGGTCATCGCTCAGTATGCGGCAGCCCATGCACTTGAACGCCAGAGCGCGGTGGCCGAGCGCCTGTTGCAATATGTGCAAGGTCTGCAAGTGGGCAACAAAGAAGAGACGCCGGAAGGTGAGACCATCAAGATGGCAGCGCGCCTGGCAGACCAATATGGCTTGCCGTTTGCACCACCTGCTCACTGGGGAACTGGCAATGAAAAGTCAACAGTACTTCCCTTTCCTTCCGAACGCCTTCACCGGAAGCGGAACACCTCCTGGGAGGCCTGTTCCCGGGGGTAGGACAGCGTGAAGGAGCAGGTTGAGAGGAGGCCAGAGATGCACCATCTCACGTTGCGCAGAGAAGGAGCAAGCGAATCTTCCCAGGAGAACCAGGTCACCAGGGATCCCGCATGGCCGCTTCCACTCCTTCATGTACCACCCACGCTGCGAAAGCAAGTCCTTTTTGTGGTGGCAGTATTGCTGTTCTGCTGCCTGGGTCTTTCACCTCTACTGCTGCCAACCTCCTCCGCACAGCTGGCACAGCAACAGGCAACAGTTCCCCCGCGCCCCCTCGGCTCACTCGTTTTCACAAGTAGCGGCCAGCTTGATCCGTCGAGCGAACGCGGCATCAACGACCACATTACCCTGAACGCCACGTTCACACAGCGACCAACCCACGGCCTGTCTGCATACGCCTGGCTGCTTGCAGACAGGACAAACGGGGATCTACCTCCGCTCCTGCTGGGTTCGCTCACGTTTGCGGGCAACACTGCACACCTGAGCTACCAGTCCCCCGATCACAACAATCTGCTGGCTGACTACAGTCGCCTGCTCATCACGCTGCAGCCAGCACACCCCCAGCCGAGCGTCCCAACCACCAACTCCCGTGCCTGGCTTGCTTCTGGCGCGATCCCCAATACGCCGGCTCCAGGCGACGAACACGGGTACAGCCTGCTCGACCACCTGCGCCACCTGGCAGCCAGGGACCCCACACTGGCCAGTATCGGACTGGGGGGAGGTCTGGCCATCTGGCTGTATCGCAACGTGGGCAAGGTGTTCGAGTGGTCGAACGCTGCCCGAGACGACTGGGGGGGACAGGCCTTCGACCTGCTTCGCCGCCAGGTGATCCGCGTGCTGGACTACCTGGACGGCTCAGCCTTCATCTGGCGCGACGTTCCATCTGGAACCCCCTTTCTGGTCGACCCGCACGCAGGACGCCTGGGGCTGCTGACATTCACCGCCGCCCAGACCCCGCCGGGGTATCTCGCCCACATCAGCATCCACCTCGCGGGCCTCGCACACGCCCCTGGTGCAACAGGTACACTGCAGCACGAAGCAGGCAGGCTTCAGGACGCGCTCGACCGTATAGCAAATGAACTGCAACAGGCGAGAAGCGACGCCGTGGCCATCATCCAGATGAGCCAGCCAGCACTGGCTGGAAAGCAAGCACTTACGCTACTCAACGATCTCGTGAGCCATGCCAACACCGCCTATGTTGGCAGGCTTGACCCAGCAACCGGCACCCAGGTGGATGGTACGGCCTGGCTTGTCGGGCAGATCCAGGGACTCGCCACCATCACGCTGTTTTCCTACGGTCGTGCATGAACAATAGACAGGTGATCTCGCACAAAGCAAGGAAGCCCCAGGAGGGAAACGATGCAATACATGCGCAGGGAAAAGGGCGGGTGTCAGTCCACGGCAATCAGGTCGTGGACGGTAATCTTCCGGTTTTTTAGAGTACTCAGCGCGTCGGCGATGCGCAGCAGTGTATCCAGCCGGACAGAGATATATCCCTCGTCCAACCAGATCTTATCCATGGTCGTCGCGCTGACATCGGCTACACGCCCAAGCTTCGCCCGGTTGATCCGCGGCTCCTCCTCTCCCCCTGGCCCCCGCGTGGCCTCTGCAACTTCCCGCACGCGCAAGCGCACCATACACTCCCTCTGCTTGTTTTTGTTCATTGTACCCGCATTGGTCATCTTGACACAAGCATTTTATAAAGTGTACACTGTAAATAGCATTTTATAAAATGCATTTTATAAAATGCATTAGGATCCTGTACCTGGAAGTACGACGGCACAGGCTTGACCGAAAGGAACTGGGTATGAGAACACGAAGACGGCTGGTCACCTTTGCATGTGGCCACAGCAAGTACCTGTCGTTTTCGTCCGGCTCCCCTCAGGAAGCAGTCGATACGACCCTGGGCATCCTTCATCACAGCTTCTGTGCGGCCTGTCACCGCCTGCAGCGGGAGGCGTTTGCACAACGGGTACGCGATGCCTTTGGTCTCTCACCCATCGTGGGAACACAGCCGGAACAGGTGGGGCTGGCTGAAGTGATCCGGATTCACTTGCTGGAGGCGCTTATCCCGCCACCGGGGTCAGCTTCCAGCCCAGAAGGCCTGACCGAACTCCTTGATGTACTCAATCGTTGCCTCCAGGCCGAGTTTTGGATTGAACACCGGATGATACTCACGAGCTGGAACAGACAACAGATCAGCAATGTGTTACTCGCCGTCGAGAGGGAAGTGGAACAGTCAGCCCATCATCGCCTGGCACTGGAAGCGTCCGAGTAACACCCCTGTCAGGCTCAAGCAAGCGCCAGTCAAAGCAAGCGGCTGCCTTTGCTCCGCTTGCACCGTTCAGATACACAGCCGTCGAACAACGGCTAGCAAGACGGAGGACACATGGTACAGGTACGATTTGCCTGCGGACACTCCAGGTCCGTTACGTTTCCTGTGCGGCTTTGTCCGTTGCAGAGAAATCGGACGCTTTCCCTCCTCGCCAGAAGTACCTGCCCGTCATGCTTGCGAGAGCTTCGCCAGCGTGTCGCCCAGCAACAATGCCGGGCCGTCGGTCTTCCTCCACTCCGGGGAAACACACCACAGGTCGTGGGTCTGGCAGAGCAGATCCGGGCTGCCGTCGTCCGGGCGTATATGGAACAGGAAGCATCGCCCACCTCAGAAGTGCTTGCCCTGCTCGCGACTCGTCGTGATGCCGGGTGGTGGTGTGTCAGACGCATGGCTCTTTGGAGCGAACTGCATTGCCGCGCTCTTGTGAGCGAACTGCAAACAGAAAGCGAGGAAAAACCATGATCCGAAACGGCATGGCGGCAAAGCTGGCAGCCCAGAGCAGGCGCGAACAGCTCACCGCGCGTTGGAGTGTTTTTCCCGAAGCGGTCCGTCAAAAGCTGGCCGCGCTCGATCAAGGCTATGGACTGGCAGCCGCAGCGCTTGCAACAGAGGCACTCGAAGCATACCATCGGCCTACTCAAACGGTCGCTGAGGTTCCTGGAGCAGGCCAGCCTGCTCTTCAGACCTGCGGGCCGGACGTGGGCGCGGCCCTTGACCCTGCTCCCATCCCTCTGGAAGAGAGGGAGCAGAAGAAATAGGAAAGGAAGGAAGACGGACATGAAACATGTGTTGGTTACCCTTGAGGGCTGTCCGGACGCATTGACGACAGAGGACCACCTGCGTACCGTCGCGCTCGCCCTGTCGAAACGATTCGCCGAGCAGCGGCCCACGGACCTCGTCGTTTTTCGACCCGCCGTCTGGGACACGGCCCCTGTCATCGTGGCAGGTCCGCATTATAGCCTTTACTCCTGGCCTGGCGGCCGCATACACGCCGATCTCTACGTACCCGAGAACGGCGATACAGAGCTAGTGAACTGGCTCGGAAAGCAGTTCAGCGCATCCTCTATGGCGCGGCACGTGATGACAGACGCGCCGCATGCGCTCGAACCCGCTGCAGTGACGAGCCATCCGGGCGAGCGGCATATGCGCTGCTCTCACTTATGGGGGGGACCGCTTTTGCCCCCCTTCTTATGAATATTGACCAGGGAGTGCGACACAAACCTGAGCTTTTTATCTCTCGCTCCCTGGCCAACATGCATGCTCAACAACCCATGTTCAATAAACGCAAGGAGTGTTGTTATGCAGCAAGTGACGGTGAGCAAGATGATTTCCTCCATCTCTTCGATCCCATCGGACGAAGAGATCGTCCACTTCACGCTTGAAGACCTGCTTGCCCCAGATCAGATGCTGGCCCTGCATCTGCCTCTTGGCACCATTTCGCTGCTCGCGCCCCACCCCGAGCAGCCCTATCCACGCCTGATGGGCGAGCAGCAATTTACCTGCAGCGAGATGACTCTGATCGTGCCGCTCTTGCATTCCTATCCGCACTATTGCCCCTATGAAGTGCTGCATGCCAACTTCAGCTACGGCAAATTGACGGAGACCTTGATTGAAAAGTCGCGCAAGCACCTGCACGCGGCCCTTGAAGAAGGCATCTGGGATCAGGAAATGCGTCCGGTGCGCAATGTGCTTTCACGCGCCCGCCTGAAACTGCGCAACCTCGGCATCGACATCGTTTCCATCTTAGAAACAGGTTATGTGCTGATGCGCCTATCCGAACGCAAATTGATGCAAGCCTTGTGATTTCCACCGTAACTCCGAAATGAGAGGATTTTAGCCATTGTTGGTAAGTCAGGCATTGCGCCAGCTACTGGGCCACGCTAGACTACAAAATGGTAGTTCATAGCTTACTGCCCTTTCGTTGTAGCCTCGCTTCGGCGGCTTCAGCCCGAAGCCGCCACTGCAAGAGTTCGTCCTGATGAACCAGCCATCGCTCTTGCTGCTGTGCATACGCCTGCTCAATGGAGAGGAGGCGCTCGACTAGCTCGACCTTGCTCATTCGCAGATAGCGCTCGCGCACTCGCAAGAGATCGCGGTCCAGCTTGATATGGTCCGGGTGGGAGGGGGAGGAGGGCATGGTCAGCATCGCCCCGCTGCGCCGCGTCCCTTTCCAGCTGCGATGCTGCTCGTAGTAGGCACGTGCCTGCTCGTTGCCCAGAATGGCACTCTCCGATATCCCGTGCTGCTCTGGATCAACCTGCTTAGAGGTCATCGCAATCGAGGCCAGGGAAATGCTTTTTTTTGCTCTACGAGCGCATCGATGCTTCTTTTGACCAGCTCAATGGTTCGTTCCCGTTTGGGTTCATAAACTTGCTCAACGAGCCAGGAATGGGCTGGGTTAGCGTCGTTTCCTTGGCTCGATCTGGATCGTCGCGACACGGCCTTCATCCCTCCTGTAGGCTTCAATCTGGTCCATCTCCCGAAGCTCCGTTTCACAGTCGCGAACGACCTGTCTCATCCGTTCCGCTTCCGGGAACAATCCCTCCTGAATAGCGTACTCGACCTGTTGCATCGCCCACGCTCGGTGCCGTTCAACCTGATTCCGTTTCGCCGGGTCCGGCACCTTGCCTGCACAGCCGACACAGGCATATTTGGCGGCGCAAAAGCCATGACTCACACATTGGCCTCCGATCACATCGGCTATTATGTAGGATGTTTTTTCAATGTCAATGGCATGCTTGCAGTTATTACCATTTGGCTACAGTTGGGAAGATGACTCATTCTGTCTTCCACGCAAACGCTGTTCACAGATCGTGATCAAATCTTGGATAAAGCTCACCCGCTTCTTTTGAGCTCCAACCAGAGCGCTCCGACCGGTTTTGTGAGGCACAACCTCGGCCAGACGCCTCTCATGAGCTGCTAGTGCCTGCTGCAACTTGTCCAGAGCCGCACTCGTGCCTTGTTCTGCCAGCTTTTCTAGCTCATGATTGTTCAATCCCTCAGGATTGAAAATGAGATGTACATCCGGTGCCTCCGGGGCTGGTACTTGCTGTAAGGCTGAACGACATGCCTCTACTCCCTCCTGATCACCTTCAACTGTACATTTCTCGATAGGGGTCATAGGAACCTTTGATGTGATGGGGAGCGTCTGCTCTCCTTTCTGTAAGAGTTTTGCCTTCTCTCCACCTATGAACATGCTGCATTCCGAGCATTCCAATCGATGCGGACATGTGTGGTAGACTTGATTGGCACAGTACTGAGGTTCCCCATCAGCATCGTAGCCAATGAACCAGCGAAGCGCTGGCAATCCATGAGCTGCGGCCTGGATGTCGATCACGCCTTCAATAATTCTGCTCACATCGTCGGCATCGCGAATGATTCTATGCAGCTGGAAAGGCTGCTGTCTGACGTACCTTCTAATCGTTCTGTTGTTGGCATGCCCTGCATATTCAGCCAGATCATCCAGGCCAACTCCTCGACTCCGCAGCAGCGTGAGGCGTGTACTGCGGCCACGGTGGCCCGTAATTCTTCCTTTCGCATCTGCACTTTCGACTCCAGCCCGTTCACAGAGAACGGGGATCAAGGACTCGTTGATAAAGGCATATCCGACGCGGGTATCCTGATAGCAGAAAAGATAATCAACGAACTCACGATCCTTTCGGTCGAGGATTTGGCGTTGGTTTGAAGGACGTTCCTGTTTCCAGGTCTCGATTGCATCGACTACGTAATCTGGAACCCAGATCCAGAAAGCTCCTCGATTTTTCCCCGCAGGAATCTGGAGATAATGTAGTTGTGTGGTGGTGCTCCCAGTAGTGCTCTGTCCTGCTTGATCACTGGAACTGACTGCGGGAAGCCTCTCGACTGGTTGTCCATCCTCATCCAGCATATCCGCTTCCCAATCTGTACGTATGCAGTCCAGCCGTAAGCGGGCAATCTCGTTGGGACGACGAGCTGTGGTAACCCATACCAATCCCACGGCCCTGTAGAAGCTGAGGGGATAACGTGTTCCCTGTGGGAGGTCGGATGCTGACAAGGTGGCTGCCGCAATGGTGAGCTTTGCCCAGACCTGGAGATCAATGTCTCTAGGAGAGGCCGCATCAAGCGCCTTTCTGATATGAGCGGGAGCTGCCAATGCCTCCTTTGGATCAAAATCAAGTTTGATCCTTCTAGCTGGAGTTCCATCAACCGTGTGAGGGCGCTTCAAGAGATCGGTAAAGAAACGGCGAAGTGCCGTAAGATAACACGCAATCGCTTGCGGTTTCATGGAATCACCCAGATCGCCCTTCCTCCTCAGCAAGTGTCGTCCTTTGGCGCTTGCATATTGGCCCCTTGTCCATAGGCACAGATCACTGCGAAAATGAAGGGCAATATCTTCTGTCCATTGCTCAGGAGTACAGAGAGTCGGATAGTGCTGATGAAGCCAACGTCCAGCAGTAAGAAGGTGACCAACGTAATTTCTACGTTGTCGAGGTGTCAGATCAACAGCACGCTCATGCCAAGACAAACACCATGCATACCATTCTCGTGCCATATCGCAACCATCGAATGGGGAGGCAGCAATGAATTCCTCTCTCGGAGGAGGCAGAACATCCAATTCTTGAAGTGCAATGACGATTCTTCTGCGCGTATGTTGCATCTCTTTATGTCCGCTACACACAGAACTGAGCTGATCTTCAGAGATATCTTCGAGAAAAGGGGATCGCTTGAGAAGGAAGAGCATACTGAGAAACTGCCGAAGCGAAGAGAGGCTCTCTGGACCGTCACTAAAGCCCTTGCGTGAAAGCACCTGCTGTAATTGTTGACATTGATGAGTCAGGAGGGCAGTTCCAAAGTAGAGATTGGCAAACTCAACAACTTGGTGCCACATGTCTACGGCTCGAAGATCGCTTACTTCTCCCAACAGGTAAGCGGCATCCATGAGGGCCATATGGGCGCATGGACGTTTCGCATGCAGTGCATAGAATTGGGCTGGAGTAGGGCACAACAGCTCCATCCACTCATCGGCTGACCAGGCCCAGAAGATTTTTCCATAGCGGTGCATCGCACGCCGCATGATACGTAGAGCATATCCACAATCACTCTTGCTTCTATCCTGATATCTGAGATGAAAAACATCGATAATGGGCTGATCTAGGCGTACAAGCAATCGGCGTGCGGTGATCGCCTCTTTGGTCCCTCCATTGCTTGAAGTGACTCCGCTGTATTGCTCAAGCGCCCAATGCTCCTCCTCAGTGAAAGGATTCCGGTCGTAGTCTTCAGGAACAATCGGCATGCACCAACCGGTAGGAGGCTGAATGTGAGGCTGCTGAACACTACTGCTCATGAGCATCCTCCATGTGAAGCGCTTGGTGAACCAGTATGCGAATGGGGGCATCGAAAGGTTCAACTTTCGTCCGAATGCGCTTACTCAGTTCTGTTGGAGCCATATGAATGTAGAGGCGCGTGGTCTCCGTGCTCTTGTGTCCGGCAATCAATGCAATATCATCCAGGCTGACTCCTGCTCTTTTGAGGATCGTACAACGTTGGTGACGGAGTGTGTGGGGCGTAAGGGCTGGCAATCCCATTTTTTCTCTGACCTGTTCCATGATCTCATCAAACGCACCAATAGCCAGAGGGCAGCCTGGGTTACGTGTTGATTCTGACAAGAAGATGGGTCCATTCTCGTCTCCACCATAGGCAGCGATGAGTGTTCGCCGATCACCTTCCAGATAGGAACGCACCAGGTGCAAGACTGCCGTCGAGACAGGCACATGCCGCATTCGCCCTCCCTTCGTCGTGTCCGGGCGGATAGTGACGATCTCGTGCGCCCAATCGATATCATCGACCGCAAAGACATGAGTTCTTCCCTGCGTAGGGCAGCATCGTAACAGAGCAGGATCATGGCCTGTGTGCGAGCACCTTCGTTCGAGAGGAGATGATGAATGAAGTCCTCCCAGACCTCATCTGGGGGAAGCCAGGGTAAGCGCTGGTGTTTGGTCACTGGCCCACGGACTGGACGGCGACCGTCTCGACCGTCACTCCCTCTCTCGATGGGATTAATTGGATCACTACGATACCCTTTGCGGATGAGAAAATCGTAAAACAGACGACAGGCGACGATGCGTTGCGCAATCGTATTATCTGAAAGTTTTCGTCCTGAGAGGTGGCGGATCTTGGTGTTATCCTCGATCATCCCACCACGTCCGCGTTTCTTGGGTCCACGTCCCTTGAGACTGGCGATGTAGCCATCCAGATCCGCCTCATCAGCCTCAATCAATCGTTCTGGTGCTATCTTGCTGAAGTAGGCGAAGAGGTCTTCAATGGCCCTCGCATACGCATCAACCGTTTTGGGGCGCTTGCCCTTGAGGACGAGGCGCTCCACAAAGGCGCGGGTCTCTGGCTGTCCGGCCACCAGTGGGTAATATTCCCATTTGACTTCTTGGTTCTCCATTTCTGGCTCCTTGATAGTAACTGTTGTGAATCTCCCTGGCTTAGAGTATCTTTCTGATAGCATCCGAAAAAATCGGAACTCTTATCCTGGTGATCATCCGAGCTAATATCTACCGTGATCGGCGGTGACTGCACCTGTCATGCCCTCTGCCCGATCTCCTTCGCCTGCACGGGGTGTATCTACAAGGTTCCAGACCCGGCAAAGCGGGAGGAGATCCTCGAACAAAAACAGTGGTCGCTGATCCGGCTGGAACAGGTCAAACGCCGGGGGTTGGGGCCAGAAACCGTGAAACTGGAAGCAGTGATTCAGTCCTGCAACACAGAGTTGGAGGAAATGGACTTGATTGAGGAGTATCGACGAGATGAAACCTACACCCCCAAACGCCTTCTCGAGGAGTGAACAAGTGGAGCGAAAGCAGCCGCCTCCCTGGTTGCAACAGCATTATGAAGAGAAACGCCAGCGCACGATCCGATTGGTGAGAGCTGCGGTGGATCAGCTCGTCAACGAGGAGCAGGCCGTGACCATCGAAGCCATTTGTCGAGTAAGCGTCACCCTCGATCCAGAAAAGCGGGGGGTCAAAAAATCAGGCGTGTTGAACAATCAGGAGGCGTATAACTATTATCGCACGCATAGCGCCTCCTACAAGGCTGCGAACCAACGCCACCATCTGCGGCGAAAGGAACAAGAACCCCCTGTGACGAAGCGGTTGCTCCGGCTTGATCCCCATCGTGACCTGAACCGGGTGCGTTCCCGCTACTTGCGCATGACGAAAGCCGAACTCGTTGAGCGCTTGATCGTGGTCGAGCAGGCCTATGCTGAGCGGGAGCGACAGTTAGCTCGACTGCAATTTGCGCTAGCGGACATGCCCCAGCAGGCAACGGCACAGCAACAGCCCTTCCACGACCAGACAACGGAGTCCATCTAGCTCCTTGTTGCTTCTTCCCTTCCTGAGAGGTGCTGCGCCTTCCATCTATGGCGTAGTACGTTATATCATCACAGGGCCTGAAGAGCCGTGTAACCCCCCATGTTTCTCTATTACCTATAAAAAAAGTTGGACACCAACAAGAGCAAACAGGTGAAAAAAGGAGACCCGGTTAGGCGTAAGGAGCGTATACTTGGTCTAACAGCGGTTGATGGGTCAGGGAAGGTTCCCGTAACTGCTGGGGCCTGGGGTGCAGCGGTATGTTAGGTCGCATCGCCCCGGCTGCGCCGGAAAGGCTGCACAACAAAAACCTCCCCCTGAAGCGCTCCTCGCGATGGGTCTGCGAGGAGCGCTTCAGGGTTCCTGATGCAGCCAAGCTGATTTGTCCTGAGCTGACCAGCGGCAACGCGCGATCAGGAAACAATGACTCACGACGACCGTCAGCAGAGCATTCCTTTCTCGCTGAACGGAGACACTGCGTGAAGAGGTCTGTCCTCTCGATGAAGGGGTGCAGACCACAAAGCTTGCGCAACTGGCTCATGTGCCGTGAGGCGGTGCTACTTCACCTCTCACTGCGCCTCGGCTAACAACCGAGGGCCATCACGGAGCGGGGGCTGAGCTGGCACCTGGCTGAAGCTGTAAACTGACGAACGTCCACACCATTGCTGGCTGATGTATTCTCCATCCCACGGAACTCGCATCTTTCGGGAGGGAGAACTGAGCCTGGCTCATATCCAACCTGGCGTTGGTATTGTTGCTCCTGCTCTCGCTCAGGGCGTGGAAAGGCAGCAAAAGCTGCTTTGCCACCCTGTTTCATCCAAGACTCCATAGGTCAATGCGCGCTCCCACAGCCACAGCCAGACGTTGTCCATCTGGAGACCAGGACAGGCCCATAATGGGTGTGCCGAGAGACACGGCGCTCAGCGGAGAGCCAGGTTGCCCAGGGTCCCACAGCGAGAGTACTCCCTGCTGGTTGCCACAGGCGAGGTAGTGTCCGGTAGGAGACCAGGCAAGCGTGAGCAGCGGCTCGCCCGCCATCCGGAGGCGAACGGGTGTATCCTGGCAGACAGCAACGCCTTCATTACTCGCGACTTGCTGGCAGGCCAGAGCATCCCATAGCCGTACCACACCATCATCCCCTCCAACAGCTAGTGTCATCCCTCCTGGCACAAAGGACAGCGTTCGCATAGCGAGTGCAGCATCCCGGTAGGGCGGATGAATCTCCTGTCCGGTGTCGGCTCGCCACACGCGTACCACTCCACCGAACGAAGAGGAAGCAACCGTGCGCCCGTCACTCGCCCAGCTCACAGCGGTGATTGGAGCGCCATGACCGCGAAACACGAGACGGGCGCGGTAAGAGGTGCTGTCCCACACAACCGCCAGCCGGTCCAGTCCGCCTGAAACCACCTGCTGTTCGCCGTGAGAGGACCAGGCGAGCGAGCTGATGGGAGCCGTATGGTGGGTAAGGCGCGCCAACACGGCTCCTTCACGGGTCAAAAACTGCGCCTGGCGGTCGGCCGCAGTCACCAGGCGCTCACCGTTGGGAGACCAGGCCAGAGCTGATACAGGGGCCGGGTGGTTCACGACGAGACGCTGCAGGCCATCGAGTGACCAGAGCAAGAGCCTGCCGTCTTCTCCTCCCCCAGCTAAGAACTGGCCGTCAGGAGACCAGGCAAGGGCGCGCAGGGTAGTCCCTGCGAAAAACACCTGCTGGCGCACGAGTTGTAGAGAAGGTGTGGATGGAGTTGGAGCCAATTGCACCTTCATCTTGCCCATGAGATGCGATGTGGTAGGTCGAAGCAAAGCACGCTGGGCAAAGGCCGTTGCCAGCCCTGCCGTCAGACCTGCTGTTCCCCAGAGGAGGACATAGAGCAGGAGCGTGCGGCGGCTCATTCGCGCACCCGGTCCCCCCACCTCCGGCGAACTCGGGCAGAGATCGAGAACCAGCGGCGTTCCCTCCACTAGAGGAAGATCGCCAATGCGCGCATCGATAGGCAAGGGCTTGAGCGCGTCCTTCGGGCGCAGCGAGAAACCGAGCGGCCGCCCGGCGGCATCCGAGAGGGGCCAACCGCAGTGCGCTGCAAACGAAGCGGCGCAGGTACCGACGGTCATCGCTTCGTCGACGTCCACTGCCACCACCTGACTCTTCAGTTCAATAGCAAGGCGTTTCATGTCTCTCTCCCCTTGTTCACACGGTGGACAGTCACGTTCTGCAGGGAAATATACACGGGCGTGCTGGGCCGCAGAGGGAAACGCACGGGAATGCGGCGAGAAATACGATGGAAAACACAGGGACAAACTGGGTCGACTCGTCGGTTGTTGGTGCATGGTCAGGGCAGGAAGCGGCAGCCACATGCGTCAGGACATATCCAAACAACCTTTTCCCTTGACGACATCATACCGATCCCCTATACTAATATCATAATAAATTATGATATTAAAAGAAGCATGTTCTGATGCAAACGGTCGAACGAGGGAGAGATGATCCATGGACGATGAGTACCCCCGCCCCATGGACACGCGACGGCGGGTGTCCGAGAGTTTGTTGGTGATCTGTGACCTGGATCGCATGGTTATCGACTGCGAAGCACGGTTCACGCACGCTGAGCAAGCCCATGCAAAGGGGACGCCGGAATACTGGCAGGCTGCCCTTGATCCTGACAAGCTCGCCTTCGATCTCCCTCTGCCGGGAGCGCGAGCATTCCTCCACCAGTGGAGGAAACTGGCAGGCCTCTGCTATGTGACGAGCCGACCGGTGGCTTGCCACGACCAGACGGTGGCATTTCTTTCTCAACACGGCTATCCCTGCGCAGAGCAAGTGATTTGTCGTCCTCTGCGCAAGGGGCTTACCACACCCCGTTTTAAAGGTCTGACAGTACGTGCGCTCACCTACGGACTCTCTCCACGCATCATCAACCGGCATTTCAGGCTGGTCACTCATCGGGGCATCCTCTTCTTGCTCGCACTATGGAGTTGGGTACGGAACACACGAAAAGTTGTCCTCTTCGTGGATGATAGCGAGAAAAATCGCCTGATGATTCTGAAACTTGGTCTGGCAGCTTATGTGACAGGAAGTCTCGAAGAAGCGAACGCCTGGCTCTGTCTGAACTCCAACAACAAGGGATAGCAACATGGCAAGCAAGCACTCATCCGCACCAACCATGAATGCAGTACGCACACTCTTGCAACAGCTCAAAAGGGGACGCGATCGGTACTGGGCCGAACACCCGGAGGACTGGAAACGCCAGGAAGAGCGAATCTGCCCTTTGTGTGGCGAGGTCAAGCGCGGGTATCCTTTTGTCTGGTGGCACGTTCCAGCCAGTGAGGAGATCAGCTCTCTTCAGCAAATTGGTGATATCCCCTTGCTGGCCTGTCCCGATTGCTACGGCGTCTTTCGCGTCCAAACGGAGCTGCTGCAAAAAGCACCTCTTCAAGTGCTTTTGCAGCAGCTCCAGGACCGCAATTGGCGGCTCTGGCTCATGCAGCTAGAACGCACCGGGTATCAGGAGTACACACTGGTTGGCGGCGAAGAGGGACGCTCAGCATTCGTGATCCAGCTCTACGCACGTGAGTGGCTGCCAGGTGATCAGCCACCCTCCAGTACTTTTTGCCCCACCCCCACCTATTTGATCGCCATCCCAGACGCGCAGAGTGCGTTCGAGGAGGTCAACGTCTACAACATCCTCACAGGATACACCTTCGCCCGTATTGTGCGCGGGCAGGACGAGCTGCGCGCGTTTTTGCGCCTGGGGCCACAACAGTGGCGCGCGCAGCAGGACGAGGCCCTGCTCACCGTCGAACAGGCCACGGAGCACCTTCAAGTAGCTGCAGTGACCGTCTATGAATACTGCCGGAATTTCTCGGAATACGGTTCCACGAGCCAGCCTCCTGAAGAGAAAGAACAGACCGTGCCGCTTAGGAAGCGGACAAGTATTCGCAAACTGTTCCACTACCGGACATCCCAGGGAGACATCCGCATTCCGCCCTGGGCAGTGGAACTCTTCCTTATGCAGTACGACAAGAGTCGAGCGATCCACACACTCAGCACGACACGCAACGATGTTCGGCTCCTGTTTGGGGACCAGGAACCCTACACGGCGTGGAGAGGTGACAAGGGAGCGGAGCGTATCACCTGGCTGCCACGCTTCGAATTGCAGAGCGCGGCGGGGGGAAAACGCGTGCGCGGGTCCCGCGTGCTGGTCGGCATCACCGAAATCCCCCGTTCTGGCGCGCCGCGGCGTGAGTTCATGCGGGAGTATCTCGACGCGCATCCCTGCCCCCCAGAAGAGGCCTGGCTCATTGAAGAGATCAAGCAGGTAGGAGGCCCGGTCATGTATGACCTTGCTCCCGACGAGTACTGGACGTTCCGTAGCCATATGGAGTACGAACGACTGCTGTATCAGGAGGAAGAGGCAGCAGAAGACGTAGGGGCGCAGGGCTAGTTTAAAAGGAGTACCAGGCATGAAAATCAGTTCGACCGAGCAGTTGATGACCGTTCACGGGCGTATCAGTTCCGTGCGTTGGCTGGAAGATCCCCCCTGGAACGCCAGAAAAAAGCGAGGATCCAAATACGCTTATTACGAGTTGATTGTTCCGACGAATCAGGTACAAGAACTCGCGCGGTTGTTGGAGGGCGAGGAGTACGAGCAGACCGGTGTGTGGACCGAAGTGGAAGAGATCTTTGTCCACGAGCCACCTCACCCGGCTTACCAGGGCTTCGCCGACTATTTGCGGGCGCACCCGTCAGCTGCCAGAGAACTCACGCTGGGTCGGCTCCTCTTCGGGCCAAAGCAGGTGGACAACGATGACTGCCAGGAATTCTGCCTCTTACAGCTTGAGAAGCTGCTACGCGCTCTCCACCGACTGGGCGCGGAAAACGAGGAGCAGGAGGTGCGTCTGATCCGGGCCGAGGTGGAATCCCAGGGCGGCGAAGCCTACGGACGTTTTCGGCCACGTCTGCAGGAACTGCAGGCCTTCGTCTCTCAGCGTTGAGCAAAACAACGGCAGCTCTTCCAGGGAAGCAGAACTGCCACATCGAAGTGGGTTACAGGGAACTACGACTGAGTTCCCTGCTGACAGGGTACACAACCACCTGTCCACAAAGAATGATAATATGGTCTGAACAGAAAAGACAGGAGGAAGAACGATGGCAACCATCTGGCGGCTCGCAACCGTCCACGAGTTGCTGCCCGTGTTTGAAGCGGCAGGCCCCATCGACCAGGCAGTCGTCGAGGCGCACCTGGCACAGCTCCGCCCAGACCAGCGTCCAGTCCCCCCACGGGAACCGGCCCTGCCCCGCTGGTTCTTCTCTCTACCGGCCCGATCGACGCGTGCTGCTGCGGACCATCGGCCAGTCGCTGGAGCGTTGGGAAGGCCCGGCGAAGGTCCTCCTTGGGAGCTTCTTCCACCTGGGCGAATTCGCCAAAACCCGGCAGTTCGCTGGAAGGGGGATCAAGGGACTCCGCATCACCCTGGAGCCCATCGAGCTGTTGAAAGGCCCGCCACAGCGTTTTTTCACCAACGGCAGGGCGCTGCTGGAGGCCATCGACTGGCGCGTCCTCGAGGCACTTCCAGCGCACCGCCCCGACAGGCCTGCAACGCCACCAGCCAGGCACCACACGGAGCGGCGCAGGCGAACGTAATGGGACGCAAGATCGAGCAAGGATCGATATCTAGAACCAGAGGGGTTGGGGGGAATGTCCCAAGCAAGGGGACATCTGCCAGCGCGGTGCGTCTCCACACAGGCACGAGCCACATCATGGTTAACAACGTTCGGAAATGACCAGCAGCAGGATCTAGAACATGCGTGAGGAGGGAGTTCGACACACAGGAAGCACTTCCTGACCTAAGCACTGGAGTATCGCTCAGCGCATCATACGGCACACCCTGCGTGACCCCGCAGCATTCGCCTGGCTATAGTCCTTTTGCCATGCACAAACGCGCGCTTTTGCTGGAAGCGCGCGTCACGGCCCACAAGACACGCCACCCAGGACCGCGACGTATGCAGGGCGGGCGGCTTACGCCGTTCCCGGCTCCTGATCCATGTTGAGTGGCTCAACCGCATTCACTTGCAGACCCAGGACGAGCGAGAAAAGACCTTTTGCTCGCACAGATGGGATCGCGGGTGTTCCTTCCGGCTGTTTTCCTCCCCGCAGGTAGGGGGCTACGTAGGTAAAGCCCGGCGGTGGCGGTGGATAGTCGTGTGCCTGCGCTCGGCGCGCCGCCTCTTCCCGTCGGCGCAAAATGCCCGGCATGCTGCCTCCATGCTGCTCATACTGGTGCAGGGCAAGCTGCTCTCGTTCCTCCCATCCCGGTGGGAGCCGCCGATAGCCATGCCCACCTGCCGTTGCCTGGCGCAAAGTGCGCCGTTCCGCATCGCTGGCCCATTGGGCGCGTGTCACCACCCGTACAGGTGGAAGATAGATCTTCTGGCGGGGCCGTGTTGACTGACCACGCTGTTTGCTCTGCTTGTGCTGGCCACGAACAACAGTTTGCCCAGCCGTCTGCAAATCCGGTTTGTGCAAGACCACGGCGTCGGCCTTGAGATCGTGCCAGACGCTGGCCCAGATAGGATGAAGCAGAACCCAGGAGGCTGGGGTATAGGTGAGCGGTGTGCGCAGCGACGAGTCAGGCGACGCCTCCCACCATCCTGCGGCCATGCTGCGGCCATCACCGTCTCTAACGGACACGTACATGCCGCCAGGCTCGACCTGGACTACCAACCCCTCAATGCCCCAGGGCCGAAGCTGCGGGAGCAATTCGTGAGGGACATCGAGCGAAAAGACACGCCCACTATAGCGAGCAGGACGGTCCGAGGCCGAGGCCAAGACCGCGGCAGCAATGGATGAGAGGGCCTGGCCATGTGTTCGTGAAAGGGCCAGCCGATGGGGCTCGGGGTTGTTTTCCAGCGCGGACGTGCCAAAGGCCCCTAGTCCCAGGGGACGCAGGAAACGGTCAGGCGTCCCCGTTCCACCCGCCAGCGAAATGTAGTCCAGCCAGACTTCCTCTGGGTCCGCACCCTCCATCGGAGGAAGAGGCAGCCTGGCAAATATCTGCGGCGTCGCCATCATCCCGGCGAGTACCGCGAGCTGCAACCGCTGCCGCTGCGGAACATCCCAGAGGACCGGGGAATACGTGGGAAACGACCCCCAGTGCTGGGCCTGCTTCCCCTTGAGCTGCCAGGCGTGTTCCCCCGTAATTACCAACCCTCGCGCCGTATTCCATAGCCCCACCGGAAGGGGAATCGTCTCCCCCTCCAGGTCGGCAAACTCCTGCAGCACCAACTGGCGCAGGTCGCGTGTCGCCAGTTGCTCGCTCATTGGCGGGATGTTCCCATCAGCGGGATCTGCGATGGCGCGCATGAGCTGGAGTTGGACGGGGGCTGGTGGCTCACGCGTAAGGGCGAGGTAGGCCAACACCAGGTACACCAGAAACGGCTGGGGCATGGCCTCCGTCTGCGCAAGCATCAGGCCAATGTGGGCAGCTGCCTGCCCAAGCATTGCCCGCCTGGGCAACACGATGGTGACGACTCGTTTCCATAACAGGAAATGCAACAGATTTTCCCCCTGCCAGAACGCGAGTGGCCCTGGCAAGGTACCGCCCACCTGGCGAATCTCCAGGCGATATCCTTCGCCTGCTTCAACACGGTGCATGGGAGGTCTTCCCAGGAACTGGAAGAGTTCCGGGGCAACTGCTTCCCCGCCGCTGGCTAAGGCGGCCAGGGCGAGCTGGGCCTGCGCAAGCTCCTCTGCCTTTCTCGCCCTGGCCGCCTGCTGCTGATTCGCTTGATTCTGCTCATCCATATATTGTCTCCCCACGTGCCTGCTCGTACGCGACCGTTCATTACAAAACGCAAGTATACGATTTAGTTAACGTTATAGTACTATTAAAATAATGTTTTGTCAACGATATACCGACCTCTTCTTGACATTGCCATACGAATATGCTACGCTTGAAGAAAGAGTTCCCACGCTTGTGAGATGTTGACGCTCGAAGGGATGCGCTATGACGCAATCAGAACAGACAGTACTTGCACCAGGGGAAACATACTATCCGTTGCAAGGTGATCCTCTTACGCTCCAGGAGACAGCCCAGGCAGTAGGGATAGGCATCTCGACACTCAAGAAGAGGCGCGACCTCCTGAAGATTCAAGCTATCAAGGGAGGAGTAGGGAAAGAAAAATTTATCCCCTCCCATGATGTCGCGTTTTTGCAATGGATTGAATGTCATCCCCATATCGCAGCGCTTATTGCGACCGATCCGGAAGGTCTGGCATCGATTCGCGCAAAGGCGCTTCATGAAATAGAAGCGCTGCAGGAGCAGGCGAACAACAAGCAGCATGGCTAGCAAACAACGCGCAGGAAAGAGCAGGCGCAAGTGAGCGACCCATAGGCACACAGGGCTGTTCAACCTCCTACAGATTGTAGGAGGTTGAACAAACAAGGAGAACAATATGACCAACGGGGATGAGCAGTCTGGCAAGCTCGAATTGACATCGGTCCCGGAGATCAGGCGCATCTGGCATAAAGATGAATGGTATTTCAGCGTGGTCGATGTCATCGCCTTTTTAACTGGTACGAAGAATGCCCAGAGCTACTGGAGCGTGCTGAAAAACCGTATGAAGGCTGAGGGGTTCGATGAGGCGCTCCATGTCGAACAGCTCCGACTCCCGGCAGCGGACAAACGTTTCCGCCTCACCGACACCATGAACCTGCAGGCCGTGCTTCGGCTGATCCAGTCCATCCCGTCGCCCCGCGTCGAGTCCCTGCGACAGTGGCTGGCCCAGGTAGGGGAAGAACGGCTGGAAGAAGTCGAGCATCCCGAACTGGCACTTGAGCGTGTGCGGGCTAGCTACCGGGCAAGGGGCTACGACGAGGCCTGGATCGAGGCTCGCATTAAGAATGATTTGATCCGTAATGAACTGACTGATGAGTGGCAGGCTCGAGGCGCAAAAGAGGGCGTCGAGTACGCGATTCTCACCAATGAACTCAGCAAGGGAACGTTCGGGTTAACCGTGACTGCCCACAAGGAGTACAAGCTCCTACCCACGCGCGCCAACCTGCGCGACCACATGACGCCGATCGAGCTGGCCCTCACCTCGCTCTCCGAAGCCACTGCCGTGACCTACCACCGGGAGCGCGACAGCCAGGGCTTTTCCAAGCTCAAGCAAGATGCCATTGACGCTGGTAGGGCCACCGGCAGGGCGCGTCAGGCGCTGGAAGAGGAAATGGGAAGGCCCGTCGTGAGCTCAGAGAACTACCTCCACCTCAAAAAGGTAAAAGGCACACCACCTCAGGAGCAACTTTCTGAACCGAAGCAGGAATCCCAGGGGACCTTCTTTGATGAATGAGTGCTGCGAGCAGCTTCGCTGTTCCTGATACGAATCGCCGAACCGGTGAACGGCTCTCATACGTGAGGCCCTTCACGCCAGCGAAGAAGAATGACGTGAAGGGCGTCGAAAACCACGCCAGGAATGAACACCACCCACTCGCCAGCCGGGGTGAGGCTATCAAAGGCCAGCGTATAGCTCTCTAACTGGGAAAACAACGTGTGCAGGCGCTCCGGTTTGTATCCGAAGGTGCTGCACACCTCCAGGATGGGTCCATTTCCGCCCTGCTGATACAAAGAGAAAGAGTTCCTGTGCCTCCCTTTCCAGACGATGGAGCAGGTCGAAAACGACGAGAGGCCGAGTCAGGGCTTCGCTGAGAAGGCGCTCAAGGTCATGGCCCGCCCTGCCCTGGTCAAGTTGCCTACGAGAAACATGACACAGGGACGCCAGACATCTGAGTCGTTCCCAAGAACGGGCGCCAATCAGGCGTTCGAGAGGCATGGTGACGTGGTCGAGAGAGTGAAGAAACAGCTCCTGTCCTGTTGCAAAGAGGGCCTGAGCGCACTCGCGATAGGCAAACGTGGCCCGCACACTGGCAAGCTGCTGGCCCTCAACGGTGCGAGGAAGTGATTGCAGACGATTTCCCCCTTTTCCAACAATCCTCGCGTAGCCCGGCACTCAATAGATTCCTCAAACCCATCAGGTGTCAGTTTTGCCCGCGACAAGCAGGCATTCCAGTGATACGCCTCTGCTGTACTCCCTGCCCAAAGTGAGTATCTGAAAGAGGCAAACCCGCTTGCTTGGCTCTATCTGCATCCATGTACCACACCCTCAGAAGGAATTCCACATTGGCTCGATGCGGAGCAAATACATGATGTGCAGGTCATGATTCGCAGGATCACACCCCTTCTGTTTTTGCTACGCTAACAACAGGCGATCTGTTACAAAAGAATTCAGCCAACAGGCTCTTGAAGCCTCTGGCCGTTACAATAAGAACTGAACCATGTGTTATGAACACATCCTGCCATTCTGCTGCAAGTATTGGATGGCCCGCGATAAGAGATCCGGGTCATCGTGGAAATAGCCTAACATCGTATTGCAAAAGTTGCAGAGAATGCCGCGATAGATACCCGTTTTATGATCGTGATCCAGGCACATTTTTCGATCAGTGCGGCCACAAATCATGCATCCACGACTCTTGTCAAACCTCCCAGACTCATCTTCAAGCCCACCTAGCCTACGGAGACGGTGCCCAGCCTGTCTGCAGGCATCATTACAATATTGTCGTCTGCGATGACCGCCTGGTACCTGAACAAGAGGGCGATTACAGGCCTTACACAGCTCGATCTCATGCATGATTTGTTTCATCTTTCGGCATTGGACAAGACACAGCATGGCACTTGTTCACCCTGTTCATTTTCGTTGCGGTGCAAAGTCTCACCCAGTACCATGCAAAGGCTCACGTTACAACAACACTTCTGATGCGTATGAGCATCATTTTGCGGAAAAATAACCGATAAAGAGAAGAGAGGGAGCGAAGCAACACTCAACCACCTCTTCTCTCTTGAGAATGCCGGAGTACACCAATACACGAAAGGAGGAGCAAACAAGTCGGGCAGCACGCTCAACACTACTACCAGACACGCAGGGCAGGCAACCCCACGCGTCGAGGAGCGCTCCCCGCTCAACTCAACCGCCTTCCGTCTATGGTTCACAAAGCACAAGGCAAGTGGCACCTACCCTTGCCCAGTACTGAACGGTACAGGCGCGCTCCCCCAGCCGCTCCAGCAGCTTTAGGGATACACGCCAGCCCAGAACAACGATCAATACCGATCGAGAGAGCGCTGGTACAGGCTCCATACGACGCGGCTATGGAGTAGACGAAGGTCGTGCAGCGCCCTTCGCTCCAACTGCGCCAGGAAATGCACCTGATACCACTCGAGGCCGAATAATACAGGCTCACGCTTTTGCGCCAGATCGCACGCGAGCGTAAGCAGCTGCACTTTGGCGAAGTGAGCCTGGGCCTGCCAAAAACTCCACGTAAGTTCCGGGTAGGTCAGCAGCGCACAAGCCCGCTGCATCTCTCGCTCATACTGCTCTAAACTCCCCTGGAGCAGGTCACAGAGCGTTTCCACCGATTGTGTGCGGAGCAGGAAATCGGCTCCAAACCACCCAATCACCTCAAACCACAGCTTTTCTCCCTCCAAACGGATCGCATAGAGAATCTGTGGGGTGAAAAGGGAAGCGAAGAAGGGCCGTCCTTCAACCGCCCAGCGTTCGTAGCGCTGAGTGGCCCGCTGCACCCGGCCTGCGACGTTTTCTACATCATCCGCCTTGAGCGGTGATGTATTCGCCAGCCAGGTCGCGGTCGTTGAGAGATAGTCCAACTCCTCTTCGAGCGCGCGTTGCCAGGGATCAAAGAAGGGGGGTGTTTGTCCCAACCCCTCCTCACCTGGCCCCCAGTACCATAACCACTCGTCGTATTGCGAGGGAAACTGGTACCGAAGGTGAGTGATGGTCTTCTGCAGGGAAACCAGCGTTTTTCGCAAGTGGCGCTGGTGCGCGCGGCTGCAAAGCAGCCTTGCTAAACCTGCGACCAGAAACAAAGCAATGAGCAACATAAAGGGATCCCTTTCTCTCTTTTTTGGTCTCCCTGCATCGCGCCCTCGCCCGAAAAAAGCCTCCTTTCATGTGCCCACTACACAGGAGGTGTTCCTTTCGAGATCAGAGCCTGTGCAGTGGAGGAATAACGTTCGTCCGCCGGACACAATGACGATAGCATAGCGCAATGGAAGCACTGAGGAACGTTCAGGGGATAGACCAGTCATGGGGCGGGACACAGGTGGACCGCTCCTGCTCACAACGGGAATGCGTCGTGTAGGACAGAGGAACAGACAACGCCAGACAGTGTCCCGCTGGCGGGTCTCGCGTCCTAAACAGCGCTCACGCCAGCTTTTTGCCGTCAGGAGAGCTGGCGGGAAAAAGCTGGCGTCAGGGGGGGCCACTGCCGTCTGCGTTTTTGTTGCCAGAGCACCCGTTGCATACACACAGTAACGAGACGGGGCAGCGAATCTGTTCCCTCTCCGTTCCCTTTGCTTCCTCTCCTCATTCCCACGCCACGCCCTTCGTCTCAGGTACCTTTATGTCACGGCCGCGAGAAAAACAGCAGCAGCGTGGTCATCGAGAAGGCACAACATCGGGAAAGGAAACGAGCAAACGGCTATGGACGAATGGAGAACGGCCGCCTGCGAGCCTGATGCAGAAGATCAACAGGCACTCGCAGTCTACGAGCACCTCATCGCGGCATATCCCCCCTTGCGCCTTTTAGAAGAGCGCGCCCTCGTCCGCCAGCTGGCGGACCCTATGAGCGACGCCCAGCGCATTCGCACACAGTTGGTGGTTGGCTCGCTTGCGCGTGGCACGGCAGGCCCAACTATACCAGGGCTTGGGCCTCTCCCTGGCAGACCTCATTGCCGAAGGCAACCTGGCGCTCGTGCGCGCGAGCCTGTCCTTCAACCCTGAGGGCAAATCCACCTTCCGGTCCTCTGTCCGGCACCATGTCCAGCGAGCCATCTATCGAGCGCTCAAGGAGCAGCGGGACACCTTTCCCCCGGCAGGGCGTGCCTGGCGCATAAACAGGAGCAGCGGAATGAAAAGAGCGGGCAGTGAAAAAGGGCCACGGGAAGACCTGCCGAACAAGAAACAGCCTACTGGAAGCGCTCAGGGGCAGCGAAAACGGACTCCCATGCCTAAGGCTCTTCCAGAGGAGCGGAATGCCGCCTATTCCCTTTGGAGCCACCAGCACAACGGTCAGAAGCAGGAACACCGTGGTGCCCGCCACAACCGCCCCTACGCAGCAAGCGCCGAGGACGTCGTGCTGCAACAGGAGCTGCACGAGCAGTTGCACCGTTGGCTGTACGCGCTGTCCGAGCGCGAACGGGAAGCCATCACCTGCTACTATGGGCTGGGTAAATATGTAGAGCAGCATACGCAGGGAGAGGTCGCCCACATCCTCGGTATAGCGAGTACCACTGTCCGTTACCACCTCAACAATGCCCTTCGCAAACTCAGGGGCATGGCGGTATGCTCTTGCTTTCCTGCTCTCGCCATGCGGGTAGAAGGTGGGCTTTTTGACAACATGGTATCACCTGCGGATGGACTCCCGTCGACTCCCGTTCACCAACCAGTACAATCAAGGAATGCATCGATCAGCTCCAGCGCGAGGCAACAACACAAGGGCAAGCAGAAGCGTTTGCGCACCAAACAGAACTCCCTCGTCCACCCACCAGCCGGGTGGCCGTTAGACGACGCAGCAGAGCAAGGCACGCGTGGAAGCACTGCTCGCACAGCCCCCCTCGATCCCACGCCTGCCGTCTACGATGTTCCAGGGGCTTCAGAGCGCGTGATGTATTCGTGGCTCGTTCGCATGCTGACAGGCGATTCCTGGTTTGGCCGTTCTATGCATCCGTACCTCTTTGATCAGAGCGCTGCTCTAATCAAATTGCCAGGCGAAATAACGCAACGGGCGCGTTCGGCTCCAGTGGACGATTAGGAAAGACCGGCAGCGCCAGATGGGGGTCTGCTTTCGGGCGGAACTCTTCTGCTGGGAGGCATGTTGCACAGTACGTCGTCCTTCCTTCCAGGTCTACTTGGGCCAGCCAGCGCAGGGCGGCAACGGCAGCTTCCACCGCCGCTTCACCACCCCCAGCGCGTAGCCACGCTGGCCTGGTCGCCAGACAACACCCACCTGGCCCTGGTCGATATCCGGGGCCAGGTTTGCCTCTACGACTGTGCAAGCGGCCAGCGAGAGCGCACCCTGCACCAGTTTGTCGCGGCGCTGCCCCTGTGCTGCTGGTCGCCCGATGGCCGCGCGCTGGCGACCGCCACACGGGGTCCCGGACTGTGGGTTCGGGAGGCGAGTACCGGTCGCGTCACGCTGTACTACCAGGGGCACCGTCAGCAAATTCGCCACCTCGCCTGGTCTCCTGATGGCCAGTTGCTCGCCTCTGCCGATCGCTCCAGCGTTCACCTGCTCGCCCCTGCTCTGACGGGTGCAGCGCGCGTGCATGCCACACATGCGCTGCAGCGCGAACACTCGCTCCGGCTCGCCTGGTCTCCAAACGGCACGCATCTGGCACTGCTCACAAGCGTGCGCTGGCACCTGCCCTTCTTCTCCTTTTCCAAGCGGGTCCAGATCTGGGATGTGTCGAGGGGTCAGTGGCTGGTCATGCAGACGCAAGACCGGGGCATCTCCGATGTGGTCTGGTCGCCGGACGGTCGCTTTATCGCCACGGTCGGGCAAACCACCTGCATCTGGTCAGCGCGCACAGGGCAACTGATCACCCGCGCACAGGAGCCCGACAGCGAAAGCTGCTGGGCGTATTGGAGGGGGGATACGCTGATCCTGCTGTCACGAGACGGCCAGTTACGCGTCCTTCATGCGCTGACCGCTACCACACTGGCGCAGGACCGCGTCCCAGGCAAACATTTGAGCTGTGCTGCGTGGTCGCCCGATGGCACCACGCTGGCTTTTACCATGACAGGCAGCCACACGGTGTCATTCTGGCGGCTGCCATGAGCGTGAGCAAGGACGGAGTGAAATGGAGCGGCTTATCCTCCCTTTGCCCAGAACAACAACTGCGCAGGACGTCCTCCTCCTCGAGTGGCACGTCGAGGAAGGGACAGCTCTTCGTCGGCATTGCCCACTGGTGACCGTCCAGGTCGGCACGCACAGGCGGCAGTACTTTTTTGCAGGGAAGCAACGTGCATGCGTCATACAGGCTGTGGTGAACAGAGCAGGCGAGCGCCTGGCCGCTGATGCGACGCTGGCCCTGGTGGGAATGCCCGGAGAACGCCTGCCGGAAGGGCGCGACATCAAGACGCTCCCTCCTCTCGGGACGGAAGCGTGCCTGCGCAAAAGCTGGGCCTGCTTACGCATGTTGCTCTGTACAATCCTTTGTCCAGGCTTGCTGCTGGCGCTCCATTTTTTGACCGGCGAGGCGCTCGCCATCGAGGGGAATGCGGGCGCAGGCACACTCCCGGCGCTCCATCTGGCGCTCGCTGTGCTGCTCTCCATCGCGACAAACTGCCTGTGTGTTCCGATGTGTATCGGCGTGTCCCTTTTCCTGCTGTTGCTCCCACTCCGGTCACAACGGGTCCTCACGTCACGTCGTCTTCCCGAGGTGCAGCCGCCACCTGCACCTTGAGTCTTCTTCCCACCCCGCACATGGCAGCTGGCAGAGGTTGGAGCAACAGTTTCCCCAGCGCTGCTCTTATCTTCCACCTTGTCGCGCGCCTGAGCCTACATCTGGTGGAAGATAAGAGCAAGCCGCACACTCCCCCATCGTCGTCGATCCCTCCAGAAGAGGTCGTGTTCAAAACCGTTCTAGGAGAAGAGGATCGCATGAGTACCCGGCAGGCATACAGGTCGCTCCTCCTTCACTCCTGCAGCGGCAGCAGCAAGCTTTTGCTGCCACCTCCGGTACACATGCGGTATCGACCGGCGCGGAACACACAGCGGGGATCTGCTCGCTTTCCTTGCAGAGGGCGTGTGAGCATGCTTCCCTCCGAGTTCCCGCGTCGTTCCCACCCGCTTCCACCCTCCGCCCATCAGAGGCAGCTATACTAACTAAGAGAAGAGGCAAGTGGCTCGCCTCTGGGGACTGCCCCGTATCAAAAAATGACGGGTGAAATGCACTTCGCGTTTCCACCTCGTTTCTATGAAAGGAAACACATGCATGGCAATGGCAACACTCGTAGTAGGAGCGGTGACACCACTGGTACAACAGGAAATCGAAGAGCTGGGCGGAACTGTGCGCCAAATAAGCGAGACACCGACCCTCTTCCTGATCCAACTCCCTCATCAAGAATGGATCACTTTAACCCCGGCAGACTTGGATCTCGATGCGCCCGAGGATGTGCAGAGCATTCAGGAGGACATCTCGATCAACAGCGCACACGGCCTGCTGTCGGTGCATTCTAAAAAGTGGATATGCCGGTACCGAGGCCATCCCTATGACGTGACGCGCACCGAACTGCGCGCGCTCGTTGACGATTTCCCGATTGAGGTCGATGATCTGTTTTATCAACAAAGTGGACACGAAACACAAGAGGCTATTCGGGGACGAACGCTCACACCTTACGAGCAGCATCGCTGGCAAGTTGCCTGTGCCTCGTCAACGTTTCCTGGAAACGAAAAACTCCGGCAGGCTTTCCAGTCTTGGATCACGTTCGAGGCGCTTGATGCCCCCGCCATACGCCAGGCACTGGAGGCCAACCAGGAAGAACTGGCAACGCTTCCGGAAGAACAAGCCTTGTTGCGCACCGGTCAGATCGCCAAGTCCCTAGAGGCGCAGGCCATGCACACCTATGCATCGCTTTGTCTTGAAGATCAGCACACGATTAGACAGTTTGAACTTGGCCTACGCCTGGAGGCCTTCCAAAATGGGGTACTCACGCCACAGGAACAACTTGCGGCCCTGGAAGATTTTGGCACCGGGCATTTCCTCCAGGCCCGCCCCGCTGTCGAACGCAGTCTTCGTCACCCTCAACCAGAGATGCGCCTGCGCGCACTGGAAACCTTGAGGCTATACTGGAGGCTGGCCGAACACCTTGAGACGGCTCTCCAGTGGTTGCACGCGCCAGATCCAGACATCCGTCGTCGCGCCTTGCGCTGCCTGAATCCGGGGAGAGGTCCCATCCGTGAACTACGCGTACTCAGCGCCTTTGCGGACATGGTAGCAGACGACGGCGAACTACCCACGCTTCGCTTGAGTGCGTATGATGAATTACTTGCTGCAACGCATAAAGGACTTTCTTATGATCTATGGATGAAGATGAAGCACTACCTTGACACAGGAGGTCAGTTCTCACAAATTCCTGGTATTGATTGGGGGCTGGTTCGGTTTTTCGTAACGGATCCCAATCGCAAAGCCAGTACGTATCAGCTGGCACTCCACTGCTCATCCTGGGAAGATGAGCAGGAATGGGATGATGCGTTTGGACACCCGTTCTTCAGTCAAGCTGTCGTTGTTGCCTACCTGGTCCACCTGCAGCAGTTGGTACATGCTCGCCTCTCACACTTTCAGATGACTGTTTCGTTTGCCCCCTTAGACTCAGCTCTCAATGAGGGAGAAAGGGCCGGTGAAGGCTCGCCTGGCTCCGGGGTCAGGTAACGCCGCTCGCCCACAAGTCGGATCGCCCAAGAATGACCCCAGTGTTTCACTCTGTGAGGGTGAGTGAAACACTGGGTGGGCAGTCCCTTTTGCAGTGCGCGGCAGAGTAGTCGTTTACCCGCATGCGTGCTTCGCAAAAACACACGCCGCGGGATAACGACAGGAGCAGGTGCGCTAGAACGCCAAAGGGTCTGAGAAGACCTCAGCTATATCAACGGGCTGGTGTGCTTTTGCTCATGCAATCCTTGCTGACAGGGAGCATAAAAGCAGGCCACGCCAGCCCGCAGATTCAGAACGAGTGACACACAACCCGGCATGTGGTATGCGTAACCGAAACCCTTGCGAGCAGCATACCAAGCAGGACACATTGCCTGAGCCAAGCATACGAGGAGCGATCATCAAGATGCTGATCGATAATCTGCTGCACACTATAGAACAAATGGGGCCTGTGGGGGGGATAATGAACCTGGCTGAGGGCCTGGGGATGGCCGTGCGCTTCCAGGTTCATAACGTCGCTCGTTACGTTCGCGAGCAATTGGTTGACGAACACAATAGCATGGAGATGAGCCGTTTTCCACCGAATGTTGCTCCCCTTGCGCCGGTCATGTGGTTTGAGTATGATGGCGCGTCTGTCGGGAAAAGTCCCAGTAACCGCTACGGAATTTTCATCACCGTCATTTATGACGATTCGTTGCAGATGCGGTAGACTGGGAGAATCTTGCGCTTCCAGACGAAACACGTTGGGTCCTCTGTGCTATGTACTAGATCACAGAGCCTGGCTTGCTCAAAGGGAGCCTCTGGAGATATTACTTCTGCGTCGCAGAGGATGGACAATGGGTGGGGCAAGCCTTCATCACATGGAATGGACCCCCCATCTCGCCTCAGGAACTCACCCGCAAACAGCAAGAGAAGGAACGAGAGTGTCCAGATGGGAAGGAGATCCTGATTGCTTTTATGGCAATCTGCTTTGCACATTGTCGCAATGCGAAGGTCGAGGAACATCAGCCCGGTCGTCAGGTAAAACGGGCCGGAAGGCGGGCTGGAAAACCCGTAGTGAGTTTTCACACCATCGACATTGAACCTTCCAAACAGATACTGCGAACGGAGGGACGTATTGCTGAAACTGGAATAACGAAAGCCCTGCATATCTGCCGTGGACATTTCGCACACTACACGGCAGAGAAGCCGCTCTTTGGGAAACTGACAGGCACGTTCTACCGACCACTGCATCTCCGGGGCAGCGCGGAGAAAGGCGTGAGCATGAAAGACTATCGCGTCCCCCCGTCCACATCTGTGTGACAGGTGATTCGAGTGCCGTCTGAAATACTGCTAGAATGGAAGGTTCCCCAGGTGAGCAGCTTCCTCAGCAAGAGAACGCGAAGTGTTCTCTTGCGAAAACAGGTCGCTGAGAAATCCGCCGCTGCATGCACGAGGCACGGTCATGGCTTCTACGGCTCATTGAGGACAGCTTCCTCAGCAGCTTGTTTCTCCAAGAGGACGGATGCCCAATCGCTTCCCGTAGGATTTCAGCGTTCCTGACCCTCGTGCTGGAATGAGTGACAAGAATGTCCTGATCTTCGCTACACTTGTTGTTGCACGTAGCGTTGCCCCCTCTGCTCCCCCTTCAGCATGCACAGATCTTACACACATAAAAAGCAGCATGCGTGTTATTGCCCTCACCATTCAACGTGTTGCTGAAAAGCGCTTCGGAAGCGCTTCTTGCCAGACCGGAGAACACTGCTTCTCCCATCCAGTGGCACTCATGCCATCAACAGTGTCACGAATGGTGAAATCCGCCAAAAAGCTTGACAGACGCAAACCGCTCCGTTATCTTATATGTGTCGATGACATCGACACATATAAGATAACGGAGCGGTTCTATGCCGGAATCACCTGACAATGTGATGGAACATGATGCCGAAGGGCGATACATCTGGCTTCTTGTAAGCGAATGTGTTCCCCTGGTCAGCGAAGGGGACGAGAAGCCAGAGAATGTGATCAGAAATATTGAACGTTGGTGCGCCAACGGAGTACTCGCCCCCTATGCGTACAAAGCCTCGCGTGCTCAGGTACTCACGCTCCTCAATGCCGGTCGCATTGAGGGGCTGCCCCACAAGAAACGAGGACTCTATCTCATCCATCGTGCTGGGCTTGCGCGCATTGAAGACCGTCCGAAGCCAGGTTGGCCGCAAAACAAAGCGCGGCAACGCAAAGGAAGGCAAACAGGGGCTAGCGCTCCTGAGCGGGTACGCTAGGAAAATGTGGATGGCAGCCCCCGATCCGTTGCCCACTGAAACAGCCAGGAATTCCCTCCAAAGGGGGCAAAATTTCTTAGCAGAAAAGGGAGAGCCTCAGCGGGAAGGCGAAGCCCCCGCGTCTGAAGACCTGGGAATACAGCTTTCCCGCTCGGTTTTAGATACTACTTCTGACACTCCCCGCTCTAAAGCGACGGGGGTTCTTCCTTCATCCAGCCCGCTTGCCCGATCTGGCCCTACCAGAGC
>Ga0070740_10000619_pt1 | contig 67670 bp, 54 predicted proteins | sample Coa_R2_FD_67286 | JGI IMG/M metagenome (GOLD analysis project Ga0070740, IMG submission 67286) | Surface soil microbial communities from Centralia Pennsylvania, which are recovering from an underground coalmine fire - Coalmine... | ecosystem: Environmental > Terrestrial > Soil > Unclassified ... | reverse complement strand
GCGTAGGCGAACTGAAGGAAGCCCCCGGCCTTCACCGTCTCGCCGAGCCGGAGCCGCCGCACGGCCCAGGCCTTCGACGCCTGATCGGCCATGAAGACCGCCACCGCCGCGCACAGGTAGGCCGCGCGCCACTGAAGCCCGCGCCCCGCGATTCTCGACTCGCTCATTCCGCGCCCCCTTCCGCCTCGATCTCCGCCAGCGCCTCGACGCAGCGCTCGCAGACGGTCGGGTAACGTGTGAACATGCCGACCAGCGTCGAGTAGTTCCAACAACGCTCGCACTTCTGCCCGTCGGCGCGCTCGACGCGCACGCGCACGTCCTCGACCGCCGTCTCTTCGAGCAGCGTCAGCGAGACCTTCGAGACGATGAAGACGTAGCGCAGCTCGTCCCGGTAATGTTCGAGCAGCTCGTAAGTCTTCCGCTTCGCTTCCAGAAGCACGTGCGCCTCAAGGCTGCTGCCGATGAGCTTCGCCGTCCGCGCCTCTTCCAAAGCGCGCAGCACCACGTCGCGCACCTCGAAGAGACGCGCCCAGCGTTCGGGCAGCGCCGCGTCGCTCTCGACGCTGAGCGCCACCGGAAACTCCGCGAGGTGAACCGACGACAGAACGACCGGCGTCTGAACCGCCGCGCCCTCGACGGAAGCGTTCCCGCCTGCGTTAGCGCGCCCGTTCGTGACGGTGCCGCTCGCGCTGACGTTGTTGACGCCTTCGCCGCTTCCGACCCACACGCCCGCCGGACTGTTGCTTTTCACTTCCGGCAGGTTCTCCCAAATCTCGTCCGCCGTGAAAACGAGGACGGGCGCGAGCATTCGCGCGAGCGCGTCGGCGATATAGTTCAGTGCGGTCTGAGCCGAGCGCCGCGCGTGCGATTTGGGCGCAGACGTGTAAAGCCTGTCCTTGATGATGTCGAAGTAGCGCGCCGACAAAGTCACGGTGCAGAAGTTGTAGAGCGCCTGATAGACCGCGTGGTACTCGAAAGTTTTATAAGCTTCGAGCACGCGCGCGACGACCGCGTCGAGTTCGGCGAGCGCCCAGCGGTCGATCTCCTGCATCTCGTTCAAGCCGACCGCGTCGAGCGAAGGCTCGAAGCCGTCGAGGTTGCCGAGCGCGAAGCGCGCCGTGTTGCGAATCTTTCGATAAGCCTCGCCGACGCGCTGCAAAATCTCTTCGGAGCAGCGCACGTCCTCCTTGTAGTCCGACGAGACGACCCACAGGCGAAGGATGTCCGCGCCCGACTTGTTGACGAACTCGTCGGGCGCGACGGCGTTGCCCGCCGACTTGTGCATCGCGCGCCCCTGCGCGTCGAGCGTCCATCCGTGCGTCACGACCGCCCGGTACGGCGCGCGGTCATGCGCCGCGAGTCCGACCATCAGGCTTGAGTTGAACCAGCCGCGGAACTGGTCGCCGCCTTCGAGGTAAACGTCCGCGGGCCAGCGCAGGCCATCGTACTTCTCGCTCTCCAACACGGCGATTGACGACGCGCCGCTGTCGAACCAAACGTCGAGGATGTCGGTCTCCTTTGTGAACTCCGCGCCGCCGCACTTCCGACACCTGAAGCCCGCGGGCAGAAGCTCGACGGCCTCGCGCTGGTACCAGGCGTCGCCCGACTCCTGCTCGAAGATGTCGGCGACGTGGTTGATCGTCGCGGTGTCGGCGACCGCCTCGCCGCACGAGCAGTAGAAGACCGGAATCGGCACGCCCCACACGCGCTGGCGCGAGACGCACCAGTCGGGGCGACCTTTCTGCATGTTCCGCATCCGCTCGCGGCCCCACGCGGGAACCCACCGCACCTGCTCGATCTCGCGCAGCGCCGCCGCGCGCAGAGACCCCGGCGCGTCCTCCTCGTTCTCGGTGAAGTTCGAGCGGTCGCGCCCGTCTTCGTCCTTCTCGACCTCGGCAGTCTCCCCGCGCGCCGCGGCGTCGAGCGAGATGAACCACTGCGGCGTGGCGCGGAAGATGACCGGGTTCTTGCAGCGCCAGCAGTGCGGGTAGCGGTGCGCGTAAGGCTCGTCGAAGAGAAGCACGCCGCGCTCGCGCATGAACTCGACGATGCGAGGGTTCGCGTCGAAGACGCGCTCGCCCGCGAAGTGTTCCACTTCCTGCGTGAAGCGGCCCGCGTTGTCAACGGGGCAGTAGATTTCGAGTCCGTAAGCCTTGCCGATGACGAAGTCGTCGTGGCCGTGGCCGGGCGCTGTGTGGACGAGTCCGGTTCCGGCCTTGCCCGTCGCCTTCTTGTCGCGCGCCTCGGCCACGTCCAACTCGGTCTCGGCGTCGGCCTCGCCGCCGAGCGTGACGTGGTCGCCGAGCATCAGCAAGCTCGGACGGTCGAGCCACGCGTGCCGCGCCTCCAAACGGTCGAGCCTCGAACCCATGAAGCGCGCGATGACACGCGGCGTCCACTCGGTCTTTGAATAGGCCGCGATCAAATCCGCGGAGTCGCCGGAACTGCCGGACTCAATTTCGCCTTCGACGCGCCTGCCGATGTCGCACTTCGCGGCGACCGTGCCGACGAGTTCAGTGGCGACGATGTAAACCTCCCTGCCGTCGTCGCTCTCGATTGCCGCATACTCGAAGTTCGGGTTGACCGCGATGCCGAGGTTCGCGGGCAGCGTCCACGGCGTCGTCGTCCAGATGAGGAAGAAGACGCGGCGCGGGTCTTCGTCGTCGCCGAGTATTTCGCGCTTGAAAGCCTTGGCTTCGAGCGAGTCTTCCGAGAGCGGGAACTTCACATAGACGGACGGACTCGTATGCTCGCGGTACTCGACCTCGGCCTCGGCGAGCGCGGTCTGGTCGTGGATGCACCAATAGACTGGGCGCGCGCCCTTGTAAACGTAGCCGCGCTCGACGAAGAGTCCGAACAGGCGCGCGGTCTCGGCCTCGTAGTGGTTCGACATCGTCAGGTACGGGTCTTCCCACAGGCCGAGGATGCCGAGGCGTTTGAAGTCGCGCGTCTGACGCTTGAGCGCTTCGGCGGCGTGCTCGCGGCAGATGCGTCGGAAGCTGACGACCGGGATGTCGGCGCGGTTCTTCCCCTTCTCTTTGAGCGAGCGCTCGACGTGCTGCTCGATGGGCAGGCCGTGGCAGTCGTAGCCGGGCACGTAAGGCGAGTCGTAGCCGAGCATCGTGTGCGACTTGACGACGATGTCCTTCAGGATTTTGTTCATCGCCGTGCCGAGGTGGATGTCGGCGTTGGCGTAGGGCGGCCCGTCGTGGAGGATGTACTTCTCGCGGCCCGCGCGCGAGCGGCGGACGAGTTCGTAGAGTCCGGCCTCGGTCCAGCGCTTGAGGCGCGCGGGTTCGGTCTGCGCCAGGTTGGCCTTCTGCGCGAAGGCGGTCTTCGGCAGGTTGACTGTCTTCTTCAGGTCGAGCGGTGCTTGCGTTGACATCGGGTCTCAGGTTCCTTCGACGCGCGTCGCGTCCGTGAATTTCTGATAGTAGCGCAGCCAAACCGCAAAACAAAACGAAGCGGTCAGCGCGAGGATTCGGGTAGTTTCGTACCGCACCAGGGGCAGTAGTTGATGAGAATGTAAGCCGAGCAGCCGTCGTGAACGATGATGCCGTAGCGGTTTGTCCGTTCCGAGTGATAAATCAGGTTGTCGGCGCAGTCGAAAACGTCCGGGTGCTGCTCGCACCTGTGATTGACGCGCGAGGTCATCTGTTCGCAGCAGTGTTCTTTGAGTTCGTTCATGTCTTTATCGCAAAAGCGAAGCGCCCGGACTATCTCGTCCAAAGAGGAGGATAGTCCGGGCGCTTTGCGCTGATGTTAACTGGCCGTTTAGCCGATGAACATCTCCTCCTCCGAGTAAGACTCGTTAATCTGCTTCGGCGAGGGCGCGACGAGGACTTCCAGCCCGCGCCGGACGCCGGCCATGATCGCCGCCAGCTCGCGCGCCGGGTTGACGATCTTCGACGTGATGAAGTTCGTGGTCGTCATCAGTTGCGTGTGCGTCTCGTCTATCGAGCGGCTGATCTTCTCGACGTGCGCGCGCGCCGTCTCGGTCGAGAGTCCGACGATCTCCTTCAGGTCGCGAACCTCGTCGCGGATGAGCGCCATCGACTCGGAGAAGTGCATCGTCGCCGTCGAGAGGTGGCCGGACATGATCGTGACCTGCTCGGCGACCTCCTTGCCCTGCACGGCGATGGCGCTCACCTGATCGGTGAGCGCGCCGACGCGCTCGACCAGCGGCTCGACCTTGCGCTCGACGTTCGTCACGGTGCGGACGACGCGGCTCATCACCACGGCGATGAAGACCATCGCGACGGCGATCACGACGAAAGAGACGGCGATGATTATAGTCATCACCATCGTCCAGAATGCGAGGTCGTTCGTCGTCATCTGTAAAGCCATGATGTAGCTTTCAGCATTCAGCTATCAGCGCTCAGCTTTCGTTCTGCCGTCAAACACCTGCATTCAACTCGGCGCTCAGAACTCTCGGTTGAAAAGCTGAAAGCCGGGTGCTGACCGCTGACAGCTTTTTGAGTGCCGAGCGCCGACAGCTTCCTCAAGCCTGCCCGCCGCCGAGCGCGAGCGGCTCGTCGCCGGTCGGCTCGGTGCGGCTCTTCTCTTCGTGGTAGGCGCGCTTGCCCGCCTCGATGGCGGCGGAGACGCGCTCGCCGCGGTTCGTGACGGCGTCGCGCGCGCTCTGGGCCAGCTCGCCCGCGCGCGACGAGGCGGCGTCGTAATACTCGCCCGCCTTCGCGGAAATCTGCGAGCCGGTCTCGCGCGCGCGGTCAACGCCTTTGCGCGTCGCGTCCGCCAAGTCCTCACGAAGCTCGCGCCCCGACTTCGGCGCGAACAGCAGCGCGACGACCGCGCCGACCGTCGCGCCGACGACGAAGTAGGTCAGGCGCGCGCCGACATCGGAGTCGCGGTCTCGATAATTTGACATACGGAATATCCTCCACTGGCGAAGCTTCCGACAACTCACGGCGAGATTTTAGAACCCTTGTTTACCTGACGCGCACTATAACAAAGAGGCGCAAAGCGGCGCAATCAGAAGAAGAGGCTAGGGGCTAGAGACTAGAGGCTAGTCGAAGACTCGCGCGCGTCGATGATTCAAGTCGCGCATGAATCCTGAGCTAATCTCCAGCCGCTAGCCCCTAGCCTCTAACTATTCCGCTTCGCCTTCGTATTGTCGAAGCTTCCGGTAGAGGGTCTTGCGCCCGATGCCGAGCGAGCGGGCGGCGCGGGTCTTGTCGCCGCCGGTGTAGTCGAGCGTGGCTTCGATGGCGCGCTGCTCGATCTCGTCGAGCGTCGCGGGCACGTTGATTTCGAGCGTGAGCGGACGGCCTTCTGCCGCGGCGCGCTCGCGCTCGCCGCGGGTGCGCGAGCGTTCCTCGTTGACGGTGCGGCTGATCTGTTCGGGCAGGTCGTCGAGTTCGATCTGTCGGCCCGAAGCGATGATGACGGCGCGCTCTATCGCGTTCTCAAGCTCGCGCACGTTGCCGGGCCAGTCGTAGCCGGTGAGCGCGCGCAAAGCCTCGCGCGAGATGCCGGGGATGAAGCGGCCCGTCTTCTGCTTGTAGTGTTCGAGGAAGTGTATGACGAGCGTGTGCACGTCGCCGGGGCGCTCGCGCAAAGGCGGCAGTTGAATCGGGAAGACCGAGAGGCGGTAGTAGAGGTCGCGCCGGAAAGTCCCCTGCTCGACGGCGAGCGTGAGGTCAACGTTCGACGCGGCGATGACGCGCACGTCGGCCTTGACGACCTCGCCGCCGCCGACGCGCGTGAACTCTCCGTCCTGAAGCACGCGCAGCAGGCTGACCTGCGCGGCGAGGCTCATCTCGCCGATCTCGTCGAGGAAGAGCGTGCCGCCGTCGGCCTCCTCGAAGCGACCTCGCCGGCGCTGGTGCGCGCCCGTGAACGAGCCGCGCTCGTGGCCGAAGAGTTCGGACTCCAGCAGCGATTCCGGGATCGCGCCGCAGTTGAGCTTGACGTAAGGCCCCGGCCTCCGGCGCGAGTTGTAGTGAATCAGGTTCGCGAGCAGCTCCTTGCCCGTGCCCGACTCGCCCTGAATCAGAACGGATGTCTGCGTGTCCGCGACGTTCAGCGCGAGTTCTATCGCGCGGCGCATCGCCGGAGCCTGACCGATGATTCTGTCTTCGGCGCGGCGCTCGTGAAGCACGCTGCGCAGCCGCATCACTTCAGCCGAAAGCTGGTCGCGCTCAAGCGCGGTGCCGATCTGCACGGCGATGCCTTCGACGAGCGCGACCTCGTGTTCGTCAAACGCGTCGCGGGCCTCGCTCCAGACGAAGCCGAGGAGTCCGAACGCCTGCTCGCCTATCCTGACCGGCGCGACGAGAGACGCGCGACCGCCGAGAACCGAATTGAAAGCCGAGCGCAGCGGCTCGGGCAGCGTCGTGTCGAAGAGCCGCAGCGTCTTCGGCTCGGCGAACAGCTCGACGAGCGCGGGGAAGGCCGAGATGTCAACGGACTTCCCGTGCGACTCGATCAGCTCGCGCACGCGCAGCGTCGTCGCGTGCGGCGCGGCCTTGAAGGCGGCGAGGCTGATCGCCTTGCCCGAAGGCTCGATGACTCCGAGCGCGCAGTAGTCAGCGCCGACGAGTTCGTTCGCGCGCTCAAGGACGTGCGAAGTCAACTCGCCGAAGTCGGAGCGTGAGTTCAGGAGGTTTGCTATTTCGAGGAGCGCGCGCGTGCGATTCGCCTCGCGCCGCTTGTCCGTGAAGAGTCGCGCGTACTGGTAGCCGACCGCGATGTGCCCGGCGATGGATTGCAGGAAGGCGACCTCCTCGTCGTCCCAGCGGCGCGGCGCGCGCGTCGAGTGCAGGCCGACGAGTCCGAGGACGTTGCCGTCGAGGACGACGGGGACGATGAGGAGCGAGTGCGTGCCGAGCGAGGCGGGCAGGAGGCTCAGGCGCGGGTCGCGCCCGTCCCGTTCGGCGTCGTCGAGCCGGATGGGCCGCGCGAAGTCGAAGCGCTCGGCGAGCTGCGCGAAGTCAACCGGGAACGAAGTGCCGAGAGACGAGGGCACGTCTTCGCCCGCGCGCCACTCGTGGCTGATGCGAAGCTCGCCCGCGCGCACCACCTGCACGATGTCGCAGCGGTCAACGTCCATCATGCGACCGAGTTCGGTGGCGACGGCGCGCAGGTACTTGTCAATGTCAATGTCGGAGTGGACGTGCGGCGCGAGGCGGTCAATGATCGCCTCGCGGGCCTCGTGCATGCGCGCCTTGCGCTCGCTGGCGAGCGCCTGCGCGGACTGCCCCGTACTCGGCTGCTGGACGGACAACTGCGGTGTGTACTCCTTAAATCGTCAGAGCTTCCCGGCCCGTAAACGTCGCGGCGAAATTCGGATGAGGAGAGCACCCGCCGAGGTTCTCGCGCCGCCAGGTCGCCGAGGGAATTTCGTCGGGCGCAGATGATAACAAGCCGCTCGCGCGGAAGGCAAAAGTAAAAGGGCAAAAGGCAAAAGTGAAGACGAGTGAAGACGGCGGCCAACGCTTTCGTCCACAAACGGTGGCGCGGCTCTCGTCGTTGACGATGAGAGCCGCGCTATCCGTCTATCTTTCTTTTGCCTTTTGCCTTAGTTGGTCGTGGGCAGCAGGTTGAAGTACGCGGCGGCGTCTTCGGGCGCGAGCACCGGGTGGTAAGACTTGCCGTAGCGCCCCTCGATGATGCGGACGTAAGCTTGCGTCTCGTTGAAGGCCGGGACGCCGCCCGCCTTCTCGACCGCGCCCTCGCCGGCGTTGTAGCCCGCGAGCGCGAGCGAAACGTCGCCGTTGAAGTGGTTGAGCAGCCAGCGCAGGTACTTCGTGCCCGCCTCGACGTTCGACTCGGCGTCCGTGATGTCGGAGCAGTTGAAGCGCTTGGCCGTGTCCGGCATCAACTGCATGAGTCCCTTCGCGCCGACGTGCGAGACCGCCGACTGGTTGTAGCGCGACTCCTGCCAGATGACCGCGTGGATCAGGCGCGGGTCAACGCCCTCTTTCTCACCGGCACGCATGATGATGAGGTCGAGGTTGTGGTCGCCCGACGTGGGCACGTCCGCGGGGATGTAGTCCTCGGCGGCGACCGCGACGGCGGCTGTCTTCGCCGCGACCGACACGGGCGCGAGCACGCGCGTGAACGGGCTATCGGCGAAGTTGGTCATCAGGAAGATTGCAAAGAGCGTCAGGGAGATGTTTCTAAAAGAGCGCAGACGGGTATTCCTTCGGGTCAGTTGCATCCTCTGTCGTTCTCCATGTGAGCTAGTGACCTCTGCGTTCGCTATGAGACAGCGAGGTCGGCGACTACTACTTGCACATCGCCTGCGATGCACGGGGTTGGGGGCTACGCATGGTGGAAGCGACAAGCTTGCGACCAGGTCAAAGAGCAGCTCATCGAAACCGCAACTAAGATGCAACAGGGCCGTCGCAGTTGCTTTCGGCGCACGGAAGCATTCCATCTAAGTGCTTGACATGTACGTCTTTAAATCAGGCGGGCGTAAGGTTATGAAGGCCGTCAACTTGTCGAAATTAATTTCACGTTGAGAGTCAATTTACGGGCGGTCAGCGTCTTTTTTCGTACCGAACGCGGACGAAAATTTTTGGTTTTTCGTCAATTTTTTTTCGCGTCAGGTTGGTGTAGCGGACGCGAACGCGCGAGAGTGCATCGAACGAGCGGTCTGGTTGCAAGCGGATTTTTTTTGCCCGTATAATTTCGGAGACACATCTTAATAAAGAACGAAGACTGAGAGGCCGAAGTAAGAGATGCCGATTTACGAATACTCTTGTCAGAAGTGCGGCGCGCACCTCGAAGTGATGCAGAAGATCACGGACAAGCCGCTCGCGCGTCACGCGAAGTGCGGCGGCAAATTGGAGAAGGAGTGGTCGCGCGCGGGGATTCAGTTCAAAGGCTCCGGCTGGTACGTGACCGACTACGCCGGCAAGAAGGCGGACGCGAAAGAGGAGACGAAGGCCGGCGCTTCCGAGGCGAAGAGGCCGGACGCGCCGGAGTCAAAGGCGAAGGGCAAGGAGTCGAAGAGCAAAGAGTCGAAGCCCGCGAGCACGAAGGCCCCCGCGGGCGACTAAGGATTTAGCTGCGGCTGGAAGTTTAAAATCCGATGCGCGCCCACACGAAAATCGTCGCGGCACTCGTCATCGCGTTCGCGCTGCTCGCGCCGCTCGCCTCCGGTCAGGTCGGCAGGCACGGCGACGGCTCGACCGACGAGCCGGGCAAAGAGCGCGACGTGTTTTTGAACGTCGTCGCCGCGCGCGCCGACGGCTCGGACGAGCGCGTCAAGGCCAAAGAGCTTTCGCTCTTCGACGGCGGGATGGAGCAGAACATCGTGAGCTTCACGCCCGACCCCGGCCCCGCGCGCATCGTCATACTCGTTGACAACTCTCTGGGACTGCGCGCCGACGTGGAGAAGTTGCAGAAGGCGGCGCGCGAGTTCGCCTACGAGATTTACGAGGGTGATCAGGTCGAGGTCATCGGCTACGACCAGAACGCCGAGATCATCGCCGACTGGACGGACGACGCGAAGAAGATCGAGGCGGCGCTCCCCGAATTTCGCAAGCGGGGCGAGCCGCACCTCTACGACGCGCTCGCCGCCGTGATGAACGACGCGCTCGGCCCCTTCGCGGGCCGGAGCCGCAAGCGCGTCATCGTCCTCGTCGCCGACGGACTCGACCGCGGCAGCAAGACGCACTTCGACTCGATCTACAAAGAGCTGCTGCGCGAAGACATCACGGTCTATGCCTTACAGATTCCAGACCGCACGGGCGGCGCGCTCCGCCGCGACATGCTGAAGCCGAACCAAGTCATCAAGAAGTTGACCGAGGGCACGGGCGGTCGCATCCTCCCCGTCAACCAGCCGCGCGACGCCGCGAAAGAAATCTGCGACGAGCTTCGGAAGAACCGCTACGTTCTGGCCTACCGCCCGACGAGCCTCCCGCTCTACGACGCGCGCCGACTCCTCATCGTCCCCGACGACGGCATCAACGTCCGCTATAAGCTGGAACAGCCGGGGCAGTAAAGCACAAGACAGCCCCGCTAGGGGCGGCAGAATGTAGCCCACGGCGTGAGCCGTGGGCTACATTCTGCCGCCGACTCCGTCGGCTTGTCGCGTCGGCTGTGTTCTCAACGCCTGCGCGAGTAGATGAAGAACATGACGGCGATGACGACGACGAGGAGCGTTTCGAGTTCGAGGAAGTATTGCAGGTCGAAGCGCCCGGCATCGTCGCGCGCGATTGGGTAGAGGAAGAAGGTGCCGCAGGCGAAGCCGACCGTCAGCCAGATGATTTGTCGCTTCCTGTCCCACACGGCTTTGAAAGTCTGGAGTCTGAAGTCTGGGGTCAAAAACATCTTGCCTTCGACTCCAGACTCCAGACTATTTTTGTAGTTTTTGAAATCGCTGCGCCGCCGCGTCCAACGTCTCGTCCTTTTTGCAGAAGCAGAAGCGAACCTGCTGCGAGCCGAGTTCGGGGCGGCTGTAGAAGCTTGAGCCGGGCACGACCGCGACGCCGATCTCGCGGACGAGGAAGCGCGTGAACTCCACGTCGTTGCGGAAGCCGAAGGCCGAGATGTCGGTCATGATGTAGTAAGCGCCGTCGGGGCGGAAGACTTTGAAGCCCGCCTCTTCGAGAACGGGCACGAGCACGTCGCGCCGCCGCTCGTAGTCGCGCCGCAATTCGTCATAGTAAGAACGCGGCAGCCGCATGGCGTAAGTACCCGCGCGCTGCAAGGGCGCTGCCGCGCCGACGGTCAGGAAGTCGTGAACCTTTCGGATGCCGGAGGTGATGTCGGGCGGCGCGAGCACGTAGCCGACGCGCCAGCCCGTCACCGAGTAAGTCTTCGACATCGAGTTGACGACCACCGTGCGCTCGCGCATCCCCGGAAGCTGCGCCATCGAGATGTGTTGCACCTCGCGGTCGGCGCGCGGATAGACGATGTGCTCGTAGATTTCGTCGGTGAAGCAGAGCGCGTCGAACTCGCGGCAGAGCGAGGCGATGAACTCCATCTCTTCGCGCGTGAAAACTTTTCCGGTCGGGTTGTTGGGGTTGCAGAGGATGACGGCCTTCGTGCGCTCGTTGAAGGCCGCGCGCAACTCGTCGCGGTCGAAAGTCCATTCGGGCGCGCGAAGCGGGACGAAGCGCGGCCTCGCGTCCGAGAGGATCGCGTCGGGCGCGTAGTTCTCGTAGTAAGGGTCAAACAGCACGACCTCCTCGCCCGGATCAACCGTCGCCATCATCGCGGCGATCATGCCTTCGGTCGAGCCGCAGGTGACCGTGATCTCGGCTTCGGGGTCAACGTCGAGTCCGAGGTACCACTTCGTCTTCTCGGCAATCGCCTCGCGAAAATCCTTCGCGCCCCAAGTGATCGCGTACTGGTTCACGTCGTCAGTGATTGCCTCGGCGGCGGCGCGCTTTATCTCTTCGGGCGCGGGGAAGTCGGGGAAGCCTTGCGAGAGGTTGACCGCGCCGTGCTTCAAAGCCTCGCGCGTCATCTCGCGGATAACCGACTCGGTGAAGCGCCCCGCCTTGGCGGAGACGCGGCTGCGCTTTGCTGCCTCGGTTGACGACATCTTTGAATTGCCTTTCCCGGTTCGTAACGCCGCGGCTGAAATTTTGCAGCGGCGATGCTCTCACAAAATCCACGCGTGAGGCAAACCGCTTATATCGTCAGCGTCGGCTACGACGTTGACGCGCGGTGCGGCTTGGGTGTAGAAGCTTTGGCCGCTCCCTTCCAGAACGACTCGTGTTCGAGCGGACGCAAACGTTTCGCATCGGAAAACAGAAAACGCCATCAGGAGGTGTCAAATGAGTTCAGCAAGCGAAGCTACAAACATTGATCCCGAAAAACTCCATTCCTTCATCGGCAAGGTCGTAGGCGACTTCGGGGCGGCGCTCAGCTCGTCGCTCGTTTACATCGGGCAGAAGCTCGGTCTTTACAAGGCGCTCGCCGAGGGCGGCGCGATGACGCCCGAAGAGTTGGCGACGCACACCGAGACGCAGCCGCGCTACGTCCGCGAGTGGCTCATCAACCAGGCGACGGGCGGCTACGTCGAGTACGACCCGGCGACCGGGCGCTTCCACCTCTCGCCCGAACAGGTAGTCGCACTCACCGACGAGGACAGCCCGTTCTTCGTCGGCGGCGGCTTCTACGTCGTCAAGGCGATGGCGAACGCGACGCCGCGCATCGCCGACGCGTTCAAGCAGGGCGGCGGCATCCTCTGGGGCGACCACGACCCAGACCTCTTCCTCGGCACCGAGCGCTTCTTCCGGCCCGGCTACCGCATGCATCTCATCAACGACTGGATTCCTGCGCTCACAGGCATCGAGGAGAAGTTGAAGGCGGGCGGCAAGGTCGCCGACGTGGGCTGCGGCCACGGCGCTTCGACGGTCATCATGGCGCAGGCTTATCCGAACTCGCGCTTCTACGGCTTCGACAACCACGCGGCTTCAATCGAGCAGGCGCGGCTACGCGCCGAAGAGGCCGGCGTCTCCGACCGCGTCACCTTCGAGGTCGTGCGCGCGAGAGAGATTCCCGAAGGGCCTTACGACCTCATCTGCTTCTTCGACTGCCTGCACGACATGGGCGACCCCGTCGGCGCGGCGAAGCGCGCGCGCGAAGTTTTGAAGCCGGACGGCAGCGCGCTCATCGTCGAGCCGATGGCCGGCAACACCGTCGAGGAGAATTTCAACATCGTCGGTCGCACGTTCTCCGCGGCCTCGACGCTCTGCTGCACGGCGAACTCGCTCGCGCTCGACGGCCCGGCGCTCGGCGCGGTCGCGACCGAAGAGGCCCTGCGCGACGTGGTCGTCGAGCAGGGCGGCTTCAAAGAGTTCCGCCGCGCGACCGAGACTCCGTTCAACCGCGTCTTCGAGGCGAGAAAATAAGAGCGCGGACAAAGCAGGACAGCACCTCCCGCCACCAAGGGGTACTGTCCTGCACTTGCCGCGACGCTCGATTGCCTTAGCGGGTCTGTATTACAATCGTGGCCGCGCGGGACTCTCCCGGCGCACGAAAGCTCGGACTTCACGGAGAGCGGTAGATTTATGAGCGAACACGGCAAGTGCCCGATGGGCAAACACCCCTGGCTGGCGACCTTCTTCGTCCTCGCCTTCGTCCTCGTCTTCATCGCACACAAGCTCGGACTGCTTTGACGCATCCGACCGACACGCGTCGTACAAGACCCCGGACTCTTGACTTCAGACTTTAATTCGGCGGCGTCTGTTGGTCTGTCTCGGCGGCCTGCTTGCGTAGCTGGTCAATGATGGAGTTGATGGCGCTCGCCTGCGGGCCGTTGGGCGCGAGCGCGAGATACTTCTCGTAGGCCGCGACCGCATCCTTCCAGCGTTCGAGCTTTTCGAGGTCTCTCCCCAGCAACTGGTAAAGAATCGGCTCGGTGTCGGAGAGTTGCGCGATGGCCTTGCGGAACGCGGCGACCGCGTCCTCGTAACGCCCCTTGTCTTCGTAAACGATCCCCATGCCCGTGTAGGCTTCGGGCTGGAAGCCGCGCGCCTCGCGTATCGCGCGGCGGTAGGCGGCGAGCGCGCCCTCGGCGTCGGCCTCCGAGCGCAGCAGACGCCCCTCGACCGCCGAAGCCTCGGCGTAAACGGGCCGGTCGCGCCGCGCGGCCTCGACCTCCTCAAGCGCGCCGTCGAAATCCTCCGACGCTTCGAGCGCGCGGGCCAAACCCAAATGCGCCGCGGCGAAATGCGGTCGCAGCTTCAAAGCCTGACGGTAAAGTTCCGCGGCCTGCTGCGCGTTCCCCTTGTCGCGCGCCTCCTCCGCCTGCTGGAACGCAAGCACGGCCTCGTCCGTCGTCTTTGTCAACACGACGCTGAGCGTTCCGCGCTGCGACGGCAGAAGCGCGAGCGTCCGCTCCGCAAACCCCGTCGCACGCACGCGCAACGAGTGAGCACCGGGCGTGAGCTTGAGTTGAAGTTTCCCGCCCGCGTCCGTCGTGCCGCGCCGCACTTCGTCAACCCAGACGATTGCGCCGGGCTGCGTGCTGACAGTTAACGTGCGTGCGGATGGCGTCGGGGCTGCGCTGCCGCGCCGTCCATTGCCTCTTTGCGCGGAGACGGTCTCAACAGACGAAGTCGGAGGGGGGTCGAGTCCGCAGGGCTTCCCCGAAGAGTCAGCCGGATAGCCCCACGCAACGTACTTACCGTCCTTCGTGGGTACAAGCGCGTCCACCGCCGTTCCGACCTTGAGATTTATGTCAAGCGCTTTGACGATCCCTGACTCGACGCGAAACTGTGAGTTGCGGAACGCGCAGAAGCCGGGAGCGCCAGCCGCGACCTCGTATGCGCCGGGTGGAAGCTCTACGCCGAAGCGGCCTTCCGCGTCGGCGGTCGCTTCATGCCTCTCGCCGTTTGACTCGAATATTACTTTTGCCCCTCTCACGGTGGCGTCGTGCGAGTCAAACACAGTTCCCTGCACCTTGCCCGTCTGCCGCGCCCGCGTCGGCAAAGTTTGCGCCGGAACGGAAAGCGCGAGCAGCGCACACGAGAGCGTCGCAAGACAAGCTCTACTTAACACCAAACTCTTTCTAAAAAGCGAAGTCATATCCAACTCACTCTTCATCTTCGTTCGACACGCGGCGCGGGCGCGTGTTGGCGTCGGGCGGCGGCGCGGGCGCTGCCGAGTTGATGTCGCGGCGCTCGGCGCGCGTGCCGACTTCGGGGCGGAAGTTCCCCTGCTCGTCGTAGAGCCGGCGGTACTGCAACGTGTTCCGCACGACGCCCTGAACGTAGCCGCGCGTCTCCTTGAACGGGATGGCCTCGTCCCATTCGTCTATTTGCAGCGGCAACGACGCGCGCCACTCGACGAGGCGACCGGGGCCGGCGTTGTAGGCGGCGGCGACGTACTCGATGCGACCGTACTTGTCCAACTGCTCGCGCAGGTACGAAGTGCCGAGGCGGATGTTGAGACGCGGGTTACTCAGCAGCGTCTCGGTCGTGACGGTGTCGTCAACGCCGTAGCGCTTCGCGGTCAACTGCGCCGTGCCGGGGAGCAGTTGCATCAGGCCGTAGGCGTTCGCGGGCGAGACGGCGCGCGGGTTGAAGACCGTCTCCTGCCGGATGAGTCCGGCGACGGTGTAAGGGTCAAGATTTTTCGCGCGCGACTCCTGCGTGATCGTGTCCCAGTAGGCGAGCGGATAGAACACATCCCACTCGTCGCGCGTCAACTCTTCGGGCTGCATCTGCGAGTAGTCGGGGAAGCTTCGCTTGAGAACGTTCAGCGCCTGAATGTTGTCCATCCGCGCGCGGTAGAGCTTGGCCTTCGCGAGATTCAAGGCGGGACTCGTCGGTGCGGCTTCGAGCGCCTTGTCGAGTTCCGCGTGCGCGGCGTCGTCCCACGCGGCGGCGCTCAACTGCTCGGCCTTCACGAGCCGCGCGGCCTCGTTCGGCCTGGCGGTCTCTTCGGAAACAGAGACGGGTTTCAAATTCTCGACCGCGCGCGCGACCGGAGAGTCGGGCGCGAAAGCGGTCGCCGGAATGCTCATGCCGCTCTTCTTCATCTGGTCGAGTCGCTGCTGCGACAGGTAGCCGTACCAGTTCGCGCCGTAGCGCACGAGCATCGCCTCGTAGAGCGTGCGCGCTTCGGGCAATTTCCCCGCGCGCTCCGAGTCGCGCGCGGCCCAGTACCCGGCCTTGCCGCGGTTGTCGGTGTTGCGGTCGGCGTAGTTCGCCAGATGCTCGATGAGCAGGCGCGAAGACTCGGCGAAGTTCTTCGAGTTGTGCGCGTCCCACGCGAGGTCGAACTGCGCGCCCGCGACTTCCGCCTCGCCGGGAAACTGCGCGACCGCGGCGCGGTCGAAGTAAAGAGCGTCCGCATTGTCCTTCGCATCCCTCGCCGACTGCGCGAGCGCGGCGAGCGCGCGCATCGTCCACTCGCTCTTCGGGAACGCGCGGCGCATCTCCTCGACGGTCGAGCGCGCCGCGTCCCACTGCTTCGAGCGCGCGTAAGTCTGCGCGAGGTAGTTGAGCGCTTCGGCGCGCGTCTCGCCCGCGGAGCCGGGGACGGCGCTTAGGGCTTGAATTGCGTCGGGTGCGCGGCGCGCGTTGAAGGCCGCGAGGCCGCGCTTGAGTTGAGCCTGCGGCGTCTGCGTTTCGGGGAAGCGCGCGAACGAGTCGGCGTAAGACCCGACCGCGTCGGCGTAGCGTTTGGCGGCGAAGAGTTTTTCGGCGCGCGTGATGGCCTCGTCTGCGCCCGCGGGCGCTTGCGTCGAGCCGAGGCGCGCGAAGGCGGCGACGGCCTCCGCGTCGTTCGTCATCGAGACGGGCGCGCGGAAGTAGAGACGACGATAAGCCGCGAGCGCCTTCAACTGATCGCCCGCCTGTTCGTAAGCCTTCGCCGTCAGAAGCAGCGCGTCGGCGTCGTCCGCGTCGGCGAGTTTCCTGACCTCGGCGGGGATCGCCGACTGCTGGTTGTCCTGCGCGAGCAGTTGCGCGGAGTGAACGAGGGCGTCGTGCGCGCGGAGCGAGTCGGGATAGTCGCGCGCGAGTTGTTCGAGCGCGGCGCGGGCCTCGGCCCGGCGGCCAGACTTTTCGAGCGCGTCGGCGCGGAGCCAGAGCGCGTAGTCGCCGACCTTCGTCTGCTTCGCGAAGTCTTCCGAGTTCAGGAGAGACGCCGCGCCCGCGAAGTCGTGCGCCTCGTAACGGACGCGCGCGCGGGTCAACTGCGCGAGCGCGCCCGTGCGCGAGCCGTGGTAGTCGGCGGCGAGTTGCGCGAGCGGCTGTTCGGCGGGCAGCGTCCCGCCGCGCGTGAGCAGACGCAGGCGCTCGTAGGCGGCGGGTTCGTCGGCGCGCGGCGCTTGCGTGCGGCAGCTCGCGAGCGTGAGCGGCAGGGCGGACGCCGCGAGCAGCGCGGCGCAGAGCGCGACGACGAGGCTGGCGCGTCGCGTGCGGAGTCGGATTGCGGTGTCGTTCATTGTTCCTCGTTTGATGGCAAGCAGCGCGCGCACGGTTGACAGATTCGGCGCGCGAGATTTCAGGGGGTGGAAGGATTATAAACGAAAACGGCAAAAGCGGGCGGCGCGAATCAGGAAGACGACTTCACTTCCGACCTTCCAACATCTCGACGGCCCACCCGGCGATGACGCGCCGCAGCTCTTCGAGCTGGTCGTCGAAGAAGTGGCCCGCGCCGGGGATGACGGCGACGCGAACCTGCGCCTCCGGCGGCAAGCGCGAGGCGAGCGCGCGCAGGTCTGCGACGGAGCCGAACTCGTCGCGCTCGCCGTGGACGAGCAGCAGAGGCTTGCGGCACCCGGAGAGGAACGAGAAATCGTAGTCGCGCTCTTCGATGCTGACGGGCGTGCCGATGCCGACGAGGAAGCGGACGCGCTCGTCTCGCGTCCCGACTTCGAGTCCGACGCGCGCGCCGAAGGAGAAGCCCGCGAGAAAGAGGTTCGGCGTCGGGTGGTTTGCGTTTAAGTAATCGAGCGCGAGCCGTGCGTCCTCCTGCTCGCCGCCGCGCGCGCCCGTGTGTTCGCCGGTCGAGAGTCCGACGCCGCGGAAGTTTATGCGCAGCGTCAAGAGGCCGGCGTCGCCGAGCGCCCGCGCCGCGCGGAAGACGACCTTGTTGTGCATCGTGCCGCCGTGCAGAGGGTGCGGGTGCAGGACGAGCGCGGAGCCGCGCGTCTCGCCCGCGGGCGCTTTCAGAATCGCCTCGACGCGCCCGTGCGGCGCGGGGATGAAAAGGTTTCCTGCCGGGTACATCTCAGAGGTCAGAGGTTAGAGGTTGAAGGTCTGTAAAAGCAAACGACGCGGCGAGAAATGTTCGACGTGCGGTTACGTACTCCGCCGCTGACCGCTGACCTCTAACCTCTGACCTCAAATTTCTTGACTTGTCTCGGCGAAACGCAGTAGCTTGTCCCCGCAACCGCTGACAGTTGAATCTTCGACGGCCCGGGCGCTCTACCAAACGCGGCGTCACACCCCGCAAGCGACGCGAGACTTTGTCGCCGAGGCCGTCCCCGACGAGTCGCGGCAGCGCAGCCCGCCGCGACTCACGCGTCGGACTCAAGCGGTTGCCGTCCGACGAACTCGCGCATCACATCGCGAGACGGACGCACTCCGGCGCACTCTCGCCTCGCGCCGGCAAACGAACGGGCGAAGGAAAAAGATGCCTGACCCCCGCACGGCAAGCCCCCGCGCCGCGCAGACGGCGACGCGAAGGTGGAACGAGTCCGCCTGGGCGCGCTACGCGCTCGCGGTCGCCGCGGTCGCCGCGGCGGCGCTGCTGACCTTCGCTGTACGCCCCGCGGCCAAAGCGTCGGGCACGCCCATCATCTTCCCCTTCTTCTACGTCGCGGTCTTCGTCGCCGTCTGGTACGCGGGGCGCGGGCCGAGCCTGCTCGCCATCGCGCTCGCGGTCGTCATCGCCGACTCCTTCTTCCTGCCCGCCGGACTCTTCGCGCCCGACCTGTCCGGCATCATCCCGACCGTCTTCTTCGTCGGCATCTCGCTGCTCGCCACGCTGCTCATCGAGCGCAGCCGCCGGGCCGAGACCGAGGCGCGACTGAGCCGCGAGTCTCTGGAGACGACCCTGAAGAGCATCGGCGACGCCGTCATCTCGACCGACGCCGCGGGCCGCGTCGTCTTCATGAACGCCGTGGCCGAGCGCCTGACGGGTTGGCCGATGGAGGAGGCGCGCGGCCTCCCGCTCCGCGAAGTCTTCCGCATCGTCAACGAGTACACGCGCGCCGAGGTCGAAAGCCCGGTCGAAAAGGTTCTGCGCGAGGGGCGCGTGGTCGGACTCGCGAACCACACGGTCTTGCTCGCGCGCGACGGCACCGAGACGCCTATTGACGACAGCGGCGCTCCCATCCACGACGAGCAGGGGCACACGGCGGGCGTCGTCCTCGTCTTCCACGACATCACCGAGCGCCGCCGGAGCGAGGCCGAGCGCGCGCTCCTCGCAGCCATTGTCGAATCGTCCGGCGACGCCATCATCTCGAAGACGCTCGACGGCACGATCACGAGCTGGAACGCCGCCGCCGAGGTGATGTACGGCCACACCGCCGAGGAGGCCGTCGGCCAGCACATCTCGCTCGTCGTCCCGCCGGAGCTTTACGAAGAGCTTGAGGGGATCATGGCGCGGCTCAGGCGCGGCGAGCGCGTCGAGCGCCACGAGACGGCGCGCTTGCGGAAGGGCGGCGGGCGCTTGGACGTGTCGGTCACGATCTCGCCGATATGCGACTCTTCGGGCCGTTGGGTCGGCGCTTCGTCCATCGCGCGCGACATCACCGAGCAGAAGCGCGCGGCGGAAGAGTTGGCCCGGCTCTACGAGCGCGCGCGGGAGGTCAACCGCGCGAAGGACGAGTTCCTCGCCACGCTCTCGCACGAGCTTCGGACGCCGCTCACGCCGATACTCGGCTGGACGCACATGATCCGTTCGGGACTGCTCGGCGAGGGGGAGGTCGAGAAGGGCATCTCCGTCATCGAGAAGAACTCACAACTGCTGTCGCGGCTCATCAACGACCTGCTCGACATGTCCTCGATCCTTTCGGGCAAGATGAGGATCGAGCGCGCGCCGGTCGAACTCGGCTCGGTCGTGCGCGAGGCGGTCGAGACCGTCCGACCGCTCGCCGACTCGCGCCGCGTCGCGCTCGAAATCCAGACCGGCGGACTCTCGCACGTCATCGTCGGCGGCGACCGCACGCGGCTCGTGCAGGTCTTCTGGAACCTGCTCTCGAACGCCGTGAAGTTCTCGCGCGAGGGCGGTCGCGTCGTCGTCCGTTTGGCGTCGGGCGAAGGCCGCGCGCGCGTCGAAGTGGCCGACGACGGCGAAGGCATCGAGCCTGACTTTCTGCCGCACGTCTTCGAGCGCTTCCGGCAGGCCGACATGGGGACGACGCGGCATCACGGCGGACTCGGCATCGGCCTCGCGCTCGTCAAGAGCTTCGTCGAGGCGCACGGCGGCGCGGTCGAGGCTTCGAGCGACGGCGGCGGGAGCGGCAGCGTCTTCACCGTCATGCTGCCCGTCGCCGCCGCGTCGTCCGCGGCGAAAGACGGCGGCGCGGGGCGCGCGCCTGAGGAGTGCGCCGAAGACGCGTGCCGCATACTCCTCGTCGAAGACTCGCCCGACACGCTGGAGATGCTGCGCCTCGTCTTCGAGGCGCGCGGCCACGTCGTCGTCGCCTGCGGGAGCGCCGAGGAGGCCCTGCGCGTTGCCGAAGCCGGGCGGTTTGATATAATCGTTTCCGACATCGGTCTCCCACAAATTGACGGGTACGAATTGATCAGGCGACTGCGGAGCCTCGCGCACCTGCGCGGAGTGCCGGCGGTCGCGCTCACGGGCTACGCGGGGCCGCGCGACGCCGAGGCCGCGCTCGAAGCGGGCTTCGACGCGCACGTCCCGAAGCCGGTTGACCCTTCGGCGCTCGCCGAGCAGGTCGCGAAGCTCGTGAAGCGAGGCTCGGCGCGGCCCGGCGGCGAAGAGTCTTCGCGCGAGAAGGGCGTCGCGCGCTGAAGCTTTCGCCGACAGCCGCGGTCGAGAGTTCGCGCCCCGAAATTTTGGAGCTTATGTTCTCTCCGTCCGCTCCGCGTACTCTCCTCACACGGGTTGAATTTTCGAGGGCTTGTTCTCCCGGCCCGCGCGGGAGGTTTTTGAATGTCAATGTTCCCGACAGACACGAATCGAGTCTCGGAGGGCGGCGCGTCCGCCTCGAACGTCCCGCACGCTTTCGGCGGCCAGCCGGACGCGGACGCCGTCGTGCAGTCAGCCGCGGGCGACCGTGCGGCGCGGGCCGCGCGGCTGCGCGTGCTGGTCGTTGACGACGCGCCCGACGTGACGGAGATGATCGCCACGATGATGCGCTTCGCGGGCTACGACGTGACGACCGCGCTCTCGGCGACCGAGGCGCTCGAAGCCGCCGTCGGCTCGCGCTTCGACGTGGTCGTCTCCGACATCGGGATGCCCGGCATGAACGGCTATCAACTCGCCGAGGCGCTCCGGGGCTTGCCCGAATACGCCGCCGTCCCGCTCGTCGCCGTCACGGGCTTCACCATGTACGACGACCGCGAGCGCGCGCGCGCCTCCGGCTTCAACGACTTCCTCACCAAACCCATCAACCCCGCCGACCTTCTCGACACGGTCAAGCGACTCTGCGGTTAACACCCGCCGGAGAGGAAGCGCCGAGCCTCCGCTTCAAGCCCCCGCGCGTTCGTGTTATTTTCTTTGGCTTGACTTCGGGCGTGAAAACGACAGGCGCACGTCCGCGGGGGACGGACGAATTATGGAGAACATCGAAAGCGGGAGCATACCCGCCGAGCAGGCCGCGGGCGCTCCGGCGCGCGAGCGGCGCGGGATTCTGGCGGCGGTCTTCCGCAGCCGCATCACGCTCTTCGTCGTCGGCGCTGGTATCATCGGCGGCGTCTTCTGGTACTTGCAGTTCTCGACCGCCTCGCTCTGCTGCGGCGACTTCGACGCCTACTATCACCTGCGCTGGAGCCGTATGCTCTGGGAGGGGATGAGGACGGGGCATTTCCCGCCCGCCTTCAACGCCCTGCCGCTCACGACGCTCAACCCGAAGGACTACGTTGACCACCACCTGCTCTTCCACGTCCTACAGATTCCGTTCACCTTCTTCTCGGACATCCAAACGGGCGGCAAAATCGCCGCGTGGCTCTTCGCGTGTCTCGCGGTCTTCTCGTGCTACTGGCTCATCATCCGCAACCGCCTGAGCTACCCGCTCGTCTGGCTCGTCGCCATCCTCGGCAGCTCCGCGCCGTTCCTCTTCCGCATGGACATGGGCAAGGCGATGAGCGTCTCCATCGTCATGATGGTCGCGGGGATTCACCTTCTGTTCGAGCGCAGGTACACGTGGCTTTTGCCGCTCGCCTTCGTCTTCGCGCTGACCTACGACATGGTCTTCCTGCTCTGGTTCGCGTCCCTAGTCTGGCTCGTCGTGACCGTGTGGCAGGAGCGCTCGCTCAACCGCGAAGTCTTTTGGGCGCTCGCCGCCGTCGGCCTCGTGCTGGCCGGCACGGCGCTCGGCTTCGTCATCAACCCTTACTTCCCGCACAACCTCCAACTGCTCTACGAGCATTTGATCATCAAGGTCACGGCCAAGAACTTCTCGACCGCCGTCGGCTCCGAGTGGTATCCGTATGACACCTGGGAGTTCCTCGGCAACTGCGGCGTCGCGCTCGTCTCGATGTTCGCGGGCTACCTCGCCTTCAGGGACTCGGCGTCGAAGGATCGCAAGCGCGCGCTCTTCCTCCTCATCTTTTCGACGGCGCTGATGGTCGTCAACATGCGCTGGCGTCGCTTCGCGGAATACTTCCCGCCCTTCGCCGTCGTCTTCGCGGCCTTCGCGCTCGAATCGCTCATCCGACGAGCGCGCACGCGAGCTGCGGTCGAGCCTGCCGCCGTCGCCGTCGAGAGCAAAGGCGCACGCGGTGCGTCCGAAGAAGCCCGAACGGAGAGCGAGCCGCTTCCGGCGTCTGCGCCTGCCCCGGCGCGCGTCGAACGTGCGCGGGCGTGGGAGGTCATCATCGTCTGCACGGCGTTCGTGCTGCTCACCGCGCCGCTCGTCTGGAACGCGCGCGTCACCGCGCTGGACATCAACGGGATGGCGCATCCGAACTTCTACCGCGGCGGCGTCGAATGGCTGACCCAGCACGCCGACAAGGGCGAGATCATCTTCAACACCGACTGGGACGATTTTCCAAAACTCTTCTTCTACAACCCAGACCTCGCCTACATCTCCGGCCTCGACCCGACGTATCTGGTTGACCGCAACCACGAACAGGCAGACCTCTTCGCGAAGATCACCATCGCCAAAGACCTCAAGGACGAGGAGGTCGCCAACCTCGGCCCGATGATCCGCGACAACTTCTGCGTCGGCGAAGGCGACGCGCGCCGCTGCGCGCGCTACGTCTTCACCGACCACGAGCACGAGGACTTCTACAACGACGCGCTCGACAGCGGCTGGTTCGACGAGGTCTATTCCGACGACGACTGCTCGATCCTGAAGATACGCGACCAGAAGGGCGCGCCCGCCGCCGACAACAAGCCCGACGCCGACGACTCGGACTCCGGCTCGGACGACGACAACTCGCAGGGCAACTGAGAGGAATAAAAAAACCTTCGGGCGACTGTTGAAGACGACGGCCCGCCCCAACTGAAGCCGTCTCTCACTCCACTTCCTTCGCCCACTCGCGGAGCCGCGCCGCGATTTCGTCGCGCACGCGCCGGAAGGAATCCAAACGCTTCTGCCAATCTCCCTCGACCGCCGCCGGGTCGTCGAAGCTCCAGTGAATCCGGCGCGTCGCACCCGGAAAGACCGGGCATTCTTCGCGCGCGTTGTCGCAGACCGTGATGACGTAGTCGAACTCTTGCCCTAGAAATCCATCGACGGACTTCGAGCGCTGTCTGCCGATGTTAACCCCGACCTCGCGCATCGCCTCGACTGCTTCGAGCCGCAGACCGCTCGGACACGTGCCCGCGCTGAAGACCTCGAAGCGCTCGCCCGCCAACTCGCGCAACAACCCTTCCGCCATCTGGCTGCGCGCGGAGTTTCCGGTACAGAGAATGAGAACGCGCGTGCGCTCGCCCATGCCAGCCCCCTTCCTCGAATCGGCTACGTCGCGTCTTCCCCCGTCTGCGCGGCGAAGCCCGCGCGCGCCGCGGCGAAGTACCGCCGCCGGAACCACAGCGCCACGTTGACCAGCCCGACCAGCGCTGGCACTTCCACCAACGGCCCGATGACCGCGGCGAAGGCAGCGCCCGAATTGATGCCGAAGACTGCGACCGCGACGGCTATCGCCAGCTCGAAATTGTTGCTCGCGGCGGTAAATGAGAGCGTGGCCGTCTTCGAGTAGTCAGCGCCGACCTTCCGCCCCAGGTAGAAGCTCACCAAGAACATCACGACGAAGTAGATCAGGAGCGGGACGGCGATGCGTAGCACGTCGAGCGGCAGCCGCACGATCAGATTACCTTTGAGGCTGAACATTACGACGATGGTAAAGAGCAGCGCGGCCAGCGTGAGCGGGCTTATCTTCGGGATGAAGACCGCGTGATACCATTGCTTGCCCTTCGCCTTGACGAGCAGAAAGCGCGTGAGCATCCCGGCGATAAAGGGGATGCCGAGGTAGATAAAGACGCTCTCGGCGATCTGCCCGATGCTCACCTGTACGACGCTGCCCCGCAGCCCAAAAAGCGGCGGCAGCAGCGTAATGAAGACCCACGCATAGACGCTGTAAAAGAGCACCTGAAAGACGCTGTTGAAGGCCACCAGCCCCGCCGCGTACTCGTTATCGCCGCGCGCCAATTCATTCCAGACGATCACCATCGCGATGCAGCGCGCTAGCCCGATCATAATCAGCCCCGTCATGTATTCCGGGTAGCCGCGCAGGAACAGGACGGCGAGCACGAACATGAGAATGGGGCCGATGATCCAATTTTGGATGAGCGACAGCCCCAGGACTTTCCAGTTGCGGAAGACCTCGCCCAACTCCTCGTATCGCACCTTCGCGAGCGGCGGGTACATCATCAGGATGAGGCCGACCGCGATAGGAATATTCGTCGTCCCCGTCTGAAAGCGGTTGATGAACGATTCAACGCCCGGATTCAGATAGCCGACGAATACCCCGGCGGCCATGGCCGAGAAAATCCACAGCGTCAGGAGGCGGTCGAGGAACGAGAGCCTCCTGGCCGGATTGCAGTCCTGTATTGTCATGCGCCTTCCGACTTTACTGCGAGATAGAGACCGGAGCCGAGCCGCAGCACGCGGCGGCGGGTTCGTCGGCTTCCGCCGTGACCTTGTCGCCGCACTCGCACGGCGAGGTCTCCGGCAGGTTGTCTTCGAGGACGACGAACGCCTCCCACCGGTTGCCGTCCGGGTCTGTGACCCAGGTCTTGTCCTGCACGGCGTAGCAGCAGCTCGTCCCCATCTCGTCGAAGGTCGCGAGGCCCGCCGCGCGCCAGCGCCCGCGCATCGCGAGCACGTCCGCGGTCGAGGCCACCTGAACGCCGAGGTGCGAGAGCGCGCCGCGCTCGCCGAACTTCGCCTCGTTGAGCGTCAGGTTGAGCGGCGGCTCCTCCACGTCGAACTTCGCGTAGCCGCACCGCACCTTCGACGGCTCAAGGCCGAACATCCTTCGGTAGAATTCAACGCTCCTCGCAAAGTCACGCACGTTCAGCGCGACGTGCGCCTTCAAAGTCCGAACTCCGTTGCCCTTGCCTTCCATCGCGTCTCTCCCTTACAATTCATATTCGCCTCCGCGAATGTGTAGGCATCCTACACGCCGCGGACACATTCGTCAAGGCGAATGTGACGCGGGTTTTCGTCCGAATTTCGGGAATTTTATTCGTGTTGCAGGCGAAAAAAGTTGTGCCGGAGGCGGAACAAAAATCGTATTAGATTCATGATCGAAAGGATGCTGCCACGTCACTGGGAGCGCGTGCGCTCAATCTACCTCGAAGGCATCGCGACGGGCGACGCGACGTTCGAGACCGAAGCGCCGGAGTGGGGGCGCTGGGACGCGGCGCACCTCCGCCTCTGTCGTCTCGTCGCTTTAGACGGCGGGCGCGTAGCGGGCTTCGCGGCGCTCAGTCCCGTCTCGTCGCGGAAGGTCTATGCGGGCGTGGCCGAGGTGAGCGTCTATGTCGGCGCGGAGTTCCGCGGCAGGGGATTCGGGCGCGCGCTGCTCGAAGCGTTGATACGCGAGTCTGAGGCGAGCGGCGTCTGGACTTTGCAGGCGGGCATCTTTCCCGAAAACGTCGCGAGCGTCGAGATGCACCGCGCGTGCGGCTTCCGCGAAGTGGGAAGGCGCGAGCGCGTCGGCAAGCTCGGCGGGCGCTGGCGCGACACGGTTCTGTTGGAGCGGCGCAGCAAGATCGTGGGAGTCGAATAGGGATGGCGAAGAAGTCGAGCGAGATGGAACTGCTCTTCAAGGCTCTGGCCGACCGCACTCGTCTGCGCCTGCTGAACCTGATGGCCGGCGGCGAGGTCTGCGTCTGCTACTTCGTCGAAGTGCTGGGGATGAACCAGCCGAAGATTTCGAGACACCTCGCGTACCTCCGGCGCGCGGGTGTCGTTGCGGCGAGACGTGAAGGCAAGTGGATGCACTACAGCATCGCGACGCCCGAAGACGCGCGCGCCGCGCAGGTCTTCTCCGAAGTCATGGCCTGGATTCGCGAAGACCGAGAGATGCAGAAAGACCTCGCGCGTCTTCAGAATTTCTGCTGCGCGCCGCGGCTGCCCGTCCGTCTTCAAGGCGCTCCGCGGCCCGCGCACGTCCCGACCTAGAAGCCCCGAATTTTTAGAGAGGCGATTCGACGCGCCTCGAACATTCCGACAGCAAGCCTCGCGGACGAAGAGACTGTTGACATCCAGCAAGGGAGAAAGACATGGCTACCGTTATTGACGCCGCGCTTCGGGAGCAACTGCTCGAACGCCGCCACAGGCTTGAGACGGCAATCGCGCCGGACGAAGACGCTCTGCTGCGCTCTCTGCTCGAAGAGGTTGACGCGGCGCTCGCGCGCATCGAGGAGAACACCTACGGGATTTGCGAGGTCTGCCACGACACGGTCGAGGCCGAACGTTTAATCGCCGACCCGCTCGTCTCGGTCTGCCTGGGATGCCTGACCGACACGCAGCGTCGCGCGCTCGAAGAAGACCTTGAGCTGGCCGCGACGATCCAGGCGGGCCTGCTGCCGTGCAAGGAGTTCGCGCACGACGGATGGCAAATCTCTTACCACTACGAGGCGGCCTCGCTCGTCTCCGGCGACTACTGCGATCTCGTCACGGCGGACGACGGAAGCCTCTACTTCATGCTCGGCGACGTTGCGGGCAAGGGCGTCGCGGCGTCGCTCCTGATGTCGCAGCTACACGCGACGTTCCGCGCGCTCGTGCCCGTCGGCTTGCCCTTGAATCAACTCGTCGAGCGCGCGAGCCGGGTCTTCTGCGAGAGCACGCTGCCGACGCACTACGCGACGCTCGTCTGCGGGAGGGCCGACGAACGGGGCGCGGTCGAAATCTGCAACGCGGGGCACCTGCCGCCGCTGCTTCTGCGCGGCGGAAGCGCGACGCTCATCGAGGCGACGGGACTGCCCGTCGGCATCTTCTGCAACGAGCAGTTCACGTCCGAGCGGTTCCGCATGGAGGCGGGCGACACGCTCTTCCTCTTCACCGACGGACTCTCCGAGTCGCGCGACCACGGCGGCGCGGAGTACAGCGCCGAGCGCCTGTGCGACCTGCTCTGCCGCCAACACCAACTCGCGCCCGCCGCGCTCATCGGCGCGTGCCTCGGCGACCTCGCGGCCTTCCGCGCCGGAGCGCCCGCGCACGACGACCTGACCGTCATGGCACTTCGGCGCACTGGCTGATTGCGGAATGCGGACTTCGGATTGCGGATTAAGAAAGAAGTGAGCCGCGCCACTTCTTCTTCGAGCCTTTGCGAGAAATTAGTCGCGCAAAGACTCGAAGCCCAATCCGCAATCCGAAATCCGCATTCCGCAATTGCTAGGCTCTTTGCAGTCGCAGCACCGCGACCTCCGGCCTCGCGCCGAGCCGGACGGGCACGCCGATCATGCCCGTGCCGCGCGAGACGTAGAGGCGCTCGCCGTCGCGCTCGTGCAGCCCGCGCAGGTAGTGTAGGTATTTCCCCCAGACGTACTTCACCGGCGAGCCGACGAACGGCAGATTGACCTGACCGCCGTGCGTGTGACCGCTCAAGGTGAGCGCGACGCCGCGCGTCTCGTCCATGTCGAACGAGATCGGTTCGTGCGAGAGCAGCACGGTCGGGCGCGCGAGGTCGAGTCCTTGAAGCGCGCGCTTGAAGTCGGCCTTGCCCCAGCCCCAGTCGTCCGCGCCCGCCAGTTGCAAAGTGTCCGCGCCGCGCCGCAGCAAAGTGTTCTCGTTCGTCAACACGCCGATGCCGCGACGCGCGAGCGCCTGCCGCGTCAGAGGCCCGTCGGTGTTGTGGTCGTGATTGCCGAGCACGGCCCAGACGCCTTCGGGCGCGCTCAACTCGGCGAGCGCCTCGGCGCAAGGCTCGACGTAGCGCCGGTACTGCGTCGTGTAGTCGCCCGTCAAAGCGATCATGTCGGCGCGCGCCGAGTTCGTCAGCGCGACGACGCGCCGCACCTCCTCAATCGGCACGAGCCGACCGTGATGCACGTCCGACAACTGCGCGATGCGGAAGCCCTCGAACCTCTCCGGCAAATCCCTGACGGGCACGACCGTCTCCGTCAGCTCGTAGTCCCAAGCCTCGGCCAAAGCGCCGTAAGCCGTCGGCCCGCCCACGCCGACGAGCGCCGCCGCGCCCGCGTACTTCAAAAACTGTCTCCGCGTCAGACTCAACTCGCCGCTTTCATTCTTAATAGCCTACTTCACCCTCAACCGCTCTCACTCCGAACCGAACATCGCGTCGAACTCGTTGAGCAGTCGCACGAGCCTCTCCGCGTCAACGTCATACGCGGGCCACATCACGAACTCCCTGAACGCCTGCGCGCCGACCTGACTTTTTGAAGGGAAGCCGCCGCCCGCTTCGATTATCGCCTTCACGCGCGGGATGAACACGAACTGCAACCACTGCGGAAACGCCATCGTGTCCATCGCGAAAGCCTTCTGGAACTGATACTGCTCCGGGCGCAGCGGCTCGCTCTGCCAAAGGCCAATCGCCTTCATCTCACCCTCGATCTCCGCGATCTTCGCGGCCACTTCCTGCGGGTCAGGTTCTCTCGCCATGCGGCAGTTATACGAGACTTCGGAGCGGGAAGTAAATCGCGGTCGGCTGTTGGCGAGCGCCGGTGCGTTGGCGCGTGAGTGCTTGGCTTGACAATCGAGTGACGCGGGCTAGAATAGGTTTCCGTCTTCGCGGAGATGTGGCCGAGTGGCTGAAGGCGGCGGTTTGCTAAACCGTTATAGGTCAAAAGCCTATCGCAGGTTCGAATCCTGCCATCTCCGCCACCTAAGTTTCGCCCCGCGCAGGTTACTTGGATTCGGAGAGTTCAAGTAACCTTAATTTATTTTCGCGGCCAACGCCGCCAAGTGCGCCCCGGCTGCCTCCGCGCCGAGCGCCGCCGCCGCTGCTCTTTCAAAATTTACTTTCGAGGAGAAGCGCACAATGTCCGAACTGCTCTGGGGCGACACCGTCCAACACCTTCTTGCCGGGCCGGGGCTGCCCGTCGCCGAGAAGGTTCTGCGGCCCGTTATCGTCTATGCCGCGCTCGTCGTTCTGCTGCGCGTCTTCGGCAAGCGCGAGCTGGCGCAGCTCAACCCTTTCGACCTCGTCGTGCTTTTGTCGCTGTCGAACACGGTGCAGAACGCGATCATCGGCGACGACAACACGGTCTCCGGCGGCCTGCTCGGCGCGGTCGCGCTGCTCGCGGCCAACTACGTCGTAGTGCGCTTCATGTTCAAGCACCGCCGTCTCGACCAACTGCTCGAAGGCGAGCCGACGACGCTCGTCGAGCGCGGCGCGGTCTGCGAGGCGGCGCTCGCGCGCGAGCTTCTGACCGTGCCGGAGCTTCAGACGATGGCGCACCGGCAGGGCTTCGCCAAACTCGAAGACGTTGAGACCTGCGTGCTCGAACCCGGCGGCACGTTCTTCATCGAGGGGCGCACGCCCCCGCCCGACGAGCGCCGCCACCGCGAACTCCTCGAACGCATCGAGCAGTTGAGCAGACAGATCGAAGAAATGAAAAGGAGTGAAAAGAAGTGATGAGTGATGAGTGATGAGTGATGAGTCGAGACCTCTTGTCTTTTACTCATCACTCATCACTCATCACTCATCACTCCCGCTTTATGTCCGTCCGCGTCCGCTTCGCACCATCACCCACAGGCTACCTGCATATCGGCGCGGCGCGCTCCGCGCTGTTCAACTGGCTGTTCGCGCGCAAGACGGGCGGCAAGTTCCTGCTCCGCGTCGAAGACACGGACTTGCAGCGCTCGACCGACGAGTCAACGCGCTCAATACTCGAAGGACTCGCGTGGCTCGGCATCGGCGACTACGACGAGGGGATTGTCTTCCAGTCGCATAACGCCGACAAGCACCGCGCAGCCGCCTTGCGCCTCGTCGAAGAGGGCAAAGCCTACCGCGACTTCACGCCGAAGGAAGACCGCGCCGACGCGAACGTCAAGCGCGAGATCGCCGAGCGCGCGCGCACTCAAGCCTCCGAGGGCGTTGACCACCGCAGCAACCCTTTCAGGGACTTGCCGCTCGAAGAGTCGAACCGGCGTGCGGAAGCCGGCGAGCCGTTCGCGGTGCGCCTGAAGGTCTCGCGCGAGGGCCAGACGCGCTTCACCGACGCCGTGTACGGCGAGCAGGCGCGCGACCACTCGGAGATCGAAGACCTTGTGCTCTTGCGCTCCGGCGACCTCTCGCCGCTCTACAACCTCTCGGTCGTCGTGGACGACATCGAGATGGGCATCACGCACGTCATCCGCGGCCAGGATCACCTGACGAACACGCACAAGCAGGTTCTCATCTACGAGGCGCTCGGCGCTGCCGTTCCGACCTTCGCGCACCTGCCGCTCATCCTCGCGCCGAACAAGGCGAAGCTCTCGAAGCGCAAGCACGGCGAGGTCGTCAGCCTCACGACCTACCGCGACCGCGGCTTCGTGCCCGCGGCGTTCCGAAACTTCCTCGCGCTCCTGGGGTGGTCGCCCGGCGAGGAGAACAAGGAGATCATGTCGCTCGAAGAGCTGGTGGAAAAATTCTCGCTCGAAGGCATCCACCACTCGAACGCCGTCTTCAACTTCAGCGAGACAGACCCGCGCCAGTGGACTGACCCGAAGGCGCTCTGGATGAACGCCGAGTACATCCGCACGATGCCACTCGACGAACTCGTGCCGATGGTGAAAGCGGAGCTGGAGTCCGCCGGACTCTGGCGACCGGAGTTCGAGTCGGGCGAGCGCGAGTGGTTCGAGCGCACGGTCGATTTGATCCGCCAGCGCTTCTACACGCTCAAGGATTTTTCGGGGCAGGGGCGCGCGTATCTGTCCGACGACTTCGAGTTCGACCCGCAGGCCGTCGCGAAGAATTTGAAGAAGGAAGCCCGGCTCAAAGAGCTTCTGCCCGCGCTCGCCGAACGTCTCGAACAAGTCGAGCCGTGGACTACCGAGTCGGTCGAGGCCGCGCTGCGCGCCTTCGCCGACGAGTCGAACGTGAAGGCCGGCCTTCTCATCAACGCCTCGCGCACGGCGCTGACCGGTCAGGCGGTCGGCCCCTCGATGTTCGACGTGTTCGACGTGATCGGTCGCGAGCGCTCCGCGAAGCGTCTGCGCGACGCGGCGCGACTCGTTTGAAGATTACCCTTTGTGACTGACGTGGGCGCTTTGCCCGGAAGATTTTTGAGAGAGGAATTTTCATCATGTTCAAAAAGTTGATCTTCGCTGCGCCGCTCGCCCTCGCGCTCTCGGCTGCGGCGCTCGCGCAGAACTCGAACACGGGCACGACCTCTTCGGCGAACGCGGCCAAGGGCAGGGCGACGAACAAAAAACCCGTGTCGTCGCAGGGCAACACGCAGACGCAGCAGACTTCCACGGGCGCGACGACGCGCACGCGCCGCACGACGCCGCAAACGTCTTCGGAGTCAGCCGTGCGCGACGCCTTCGACTCGCTCGTTGACGGCATCCGCCGCGCCGACGCCGACGCCGTGATGAAGCTCTACTGGAACTCGCCGCAGCTCTCCGTCTTCAACAATAACGGGACGGTGACGCGCGGCTGGGAGCAGGTTCGCAGCAACCGCCAGAGCCTCTACGCGAAGGTCAAGGACGTGAAGCTCGACGTGCGCGACGTGCGCGTCCACATGCTCGCCCCGACGGCTGCGCTCGTCACGTGCCTTTGGGATCAGACACAGACCGCCGAGGGCCAGCCGGAGCACGCGACCGGGCGGCTGACAATCGTCTATCAGAAGATCGGCGCGGACTGGAAGATCGTCCACACGCACACCTCGCCCGACCACCCGAGTCCTTCGCTCGTGCTGCCGTCCGAGGCGACGCCGGGCGCGGACACGACCGCGAGGCCGCCGACGAAGCCTTAGCTGAGGCGCGGGATTCCGAAAGGTAAAAGCCGGAAGGGGCGAGACCCGTTTCGCCATAACGGGTCTCGCCCCTTCCCTTTTAGCACTTCCGGCAGTCCGTCCGTGGGCTTCGTTGACCGAGACGGGAGAGTCAGCCGTTGCCGATGTTGCGGCCAAACATGAACGCCACGGCGACTGGCCGCATTATACACGAACGCCCGCCCCGCCGGGCGAATAAAAAAAAACTTATTGACGGCTAGACAGAAAAGGCCGATTTCAGTATAGTTTCCCCGCTTGAGGTACCTCAATTCAGTAATTCAGGAGAACGATCTATGCGCAAGACTTTAGCACTTCTGGCGTTGGTTGGCGTCGCGGGCCTCTCGGCTTGCGGCGGCGGCGACAACGCTAACAACGCCAACGCGGGCAATGCCAACGCCAACGTCAGCAACGCCAACGTGACCGTCACCAACGCCAACGTGACGATCCAGACGAACGCCAACTCCAACATGGGTTCGACCACGACCAACGCCAACATGGCTAGCACCAACATGAACATGAGTAACGCCAACCACGGCGCTACCAACATGAACATGAGCAACGCCAACCACGGCGCGGCCAACTCGAACGCCGCCCACACTGGCAACGCTAACCACTAAGTTCTTCCCTTTCACTTTTAGAAAAAGCCCGGACGCACCGCACCGCGGCGCGCTGGGCTTTTTCTATCCCCTCACGCGCGGCGAAGGCCGTCGCGAGCGTCCCGCGCAAAATAAAGGAGGCCGCCACTTTCGTGACGGCCTCCCCATTCGCTGCCAAGGTTTCGGTGGACTGTTTGGATTAGCCTCTGAATCTGGTGTGCACCGGGTGTGTCGCTTGGCCGCGTCACTACCCGGAAGCTTCTACATCAGGGATTCAAAAACCTTTGGCGCTGACTGCGTCTGTGCGTAGCTAATCCCTGTTCAGAGGACTACAGCCACCTCACTGTGATTAGAACTCATATATTTTTCGGATCACCTCCTTTCCAGTGTTGAGGCGATGATAGACGAGCGCCCCGACGCTCGTCAACGACTATTTTCCGTCCGCCTTCGCACGCACGCGGCTGAAGACTTCGCGCCCGCCGACGAACGTCGCGTGTGCGTGCTCGACGCCGAAGAAGTAGGAAAGCTCTCGGTAGTCGCCGCAGTCGTGAATCACGAAATCCGCGCGTCTGCCCCGTTCGAGTGTGCCGACTTCGCCGCCGCGGTTCAGGCTGTGCGCGGCGTTCGCGGTCGCGGCGGTGATCGCCTCGGCGGGCGTCAACTTCAACTGCGTCGAGGCGAGCGAGAGGATCATCGTCATCGAGGGCGTGGGCGAAGAGCCGGGGTTGAAGTCGGTCGCAAGCACGACGGCGAGTTCCGCCTCGATCATCGCGCGCGCCGCCGGGTAGCGTCGCGAGCCGAGCGCGTAAACCGAGCCGGGCAAAAGCACGGGCTGCACGCCCGCAGACTTCAACGCCTCGATGCCCGCGGCGTCCGTGTGCTCAAGGTGATCGGCGGTCTTCGCGCTCAGCTCAGCAGCGAGCGCCGCGCCGCCCGAAAGCGACAACTGGTCGGCGTGAACTCGAAGGCCAAGCCCCAACCCGCGCGCCGCTTCGAGTATTCGGCGCGACTCCGCGACCGTGAAGACGCGCTCCTCGCAGAACACGTCGCAGGACTCCGCGAGTCCTTCGTCGGCGACGCGCGGCAGCATCTCTTTGACGACGAGGTCAACGTACTCGCCGCGCCGCGAGCGGTACTCGTCCGGCACTTCGTGCGCGCCGAGGAAGGTCGGCACGTAGTTGAGTTTTCCTTCCGCGTTCAGACGGCGCACGACTCTCAGCATCTTCAGCTCGTCTTCGACCGTCAGTCCGTAGCCCGACTTCGCCTCGACGGTCGTCGTGCCCGTCCGCAGGAACCACTCCTCGCGCGCGAGCGCCGCGGCGAACAACTTATCCTCGCCCGCCGCGCGCGTTCTCCGCACGGTCGAGCGTATGCCTCCGCCCGCGGCGGCGATCTCTTCGTAAGTCGCGCCCGCCGCGCGGCGCTCGAACTCGTCGGCGCGGTTTCCGGCGAAGACCGGATGAGCGTGCGCGTCAACGAAGCCGGGCATGACGACGCGGTCTCCGGCGTCCAGGACTTCGCAGTCCGCGCCGGCGAGTCTTTCGATCTCGGCGCGCGCGCCCGTGCGCTCGACGCGCCCGTCGCGCACCATCATCGCGCCGTCCTCGACGATTGAGAGCTTGCCCATCTCCGCGCCGACGCGCGGGCGGTTCGGGCCGGCGAGCGTGACGAGCTGCGAGCAGTTGACGACGGCGAGCGTTGCGGCCATGCCTCATCCTCAAACGGCGGCGTTCACATTCCTCAAACGACGGAGGACACGCGGTTCGACTCCGCGCGGCGCTGCCTCCGCCTGCCGAGGTAGAAGAGCGCGACGCCGACGGAGTTGAAGACGAGCGTGACGGCGACGAGCTTCGCGGCGAAGGCGAAGGGGCTGACGACTTCGACGATTGGGACTATCGTGAGCGCGAGTCCGAGCAGCGAGACGACGAGGCCCGACGCCGACGCCACACTCAGCCACAGCGGCACTCGCAGGCCGATGCGCCGCGCGGCGAAAAGCGGGATGGCGAACAGGACGACGTAGGCCGTCGAGTAGAAGATCGTCGCCGCGTTGTCGAGCAGTTGATTCGCCTCCTGCATCCCCACGCCCGCGATCCCGAACAGCCCGAAGCCGAGCGCGAGCGCGCCGACGAGCATGATCGAGTTGACGGGCGTCTTGTGCTTCGGGTGCAGGCGCGTGAACCATGCGGGCAGGAGGTCGTCCCAGCCCGCGACCATCGGCAGGCGCGCGTTCGCTGTCAGGTAGATGCTCATCAGCGCGACCTGCCGGCCCATGAGCGCGATGATGACGAGCGAGACGAAGTTCGCGACGACGCCGAACGAGCCGAAGCCGCGCGTCAGGACTTGCGCGATGGGGCTTATCAAGTCAACCTCGCCCGGTCGCACGAAGGCGAGGACGGAACTCGTGCCGAGGATGAACATCAGAGCGATGACGGGCGCGGCGATCAGCACCGAGCGACCGATGTTGCGCGCCGGGGCCTTCGACTCGCCCGCGAGAATCGCGACGTACTCGAACCCGGTCAGCGCGCCGAGCGCCATCTTGCTGTAGATGTTCAGGCTCTTTTTGAAAAGCTCCGGGTTCGAGAGCGAGAAGGCCGGGACGGCGAACGTGAACGGGTGATACTCGGCGAGCGTGCCGCGCAGGAGAGCGACGAAGGGCAAAGCGATGAGCACCAGAAAGGTGAGCGACAGGAGCAGGCCGCCCGCGTTGTGAACCCACTTGCCGAAGCTCAGGCCGCGCGTCGAGAGCGCGACCATCGCGCCGACGAGCGCGAAGCTGAAGAGTGTGATGAAGAGCTTGCTCTCGGCCATCCAGTGCGCGCCGTCGCCGAATGCATACGAGAGATTCGTCGCGACCAGAAGCCCGATGCCCGACATGACGAGTATCGCGAAGACCCACAGGTTCCAAGCGACCATGTAGCCGACGAACTCGTTAAAGCCGAGCTTCGCCCACTGGTACAACCCGCCTTCGAGCGGCATCAGGCGATTGAGATAAATGACGACCGCGGCGAGCGGCAGGTAGAACGTGACGATGGCGAGCAGCCAGAAGAAGAGTTGTTCGTTTCCGAGCTTCGCGGCAGTCCCGACCCAGACCGTGCCGACGACGAAGACGATCTGCGTCAGCACGAGGTCTGTGAGACCGAGTTCCTTTCGGAAGACGGCGCTCCGCTCCTCGACCCGCTCCTCCTCGCGCCTGACTTCGGCCAGGCCGCTCGTCGCTTCGGCTTCTTCCACGCTCTTGCTCCTTCGCGCGGCTTCGGAGTTAGGAAAACTGTTTCAGGAAAGCTTCTTCAGCGTATAGACGTTCGCGCCGATCTTGCCGAGCAGATGATAGAGAGTCCAGCGGTAGAGCGCCTGCGCGATCTCGAACGTCTCGCGGCCCAACTCGGCGACGAACTTTTCGCGCGCGCGCGTCATTCGCGCCAGCCGCATCAACTCGCGCGTCGAGCGCCGGTCGCGCTCTTCATAAAACTCAAGCAGCTCGCCGCCGATGTACTCGCTCGCAGTGATCTTGAGCTTCGCCGACGCGAACGCCGCCTCGACGCGCGCGGGCGAGAGATTTTCGGCGATAACGCCGACCGCCGCGAAGGCCCGCTCGGCCTCGCCGGGCGCGAGCAGATCGGTGGCGTGCGTCGTCATGACGAGCGCGCGGCCCTGCTTCTTCAACACTCGCGCGCATTCTTTCAGAGCCTGCTCGATGTCGGGCACGTGGACGAGCATGTCGCGGCACCAGACGAGATCGAAGCTCTCGTCCGCGAAGGGCAGAGACTCGATGCGGCCTTCGACTATCTCGACCAGATGCGCGAGGCGCGCGCCTTCGATCTCGCGCCGCGCGGCGCGCACGTTGCTCTCGAAAGGGTCAACGCCCGCGACCCTGAATCCGAACTGCCACGCGAGCCTGCAAGTGTGATTGCCGCGACCGCAGCCCACGTCGAGCGCGGTCGCCCCCGCGGGAAGATCGAAGTCTTCGACGAACTTGAGGAGCATCTCCGGCGGTCGCGGCCCCAAGCTCTCGTCGAGCACGCGGAAGGCTTCGCCGTCGTGCATCGTCCAGATGCGCTCGTAAACGGCTTCGAGCGTTTCATCCAAACCGTCTGCCCGCTCGAACTCTTCCGGCATGGCTCGGCGCTACCCGCCTTTCAATCCGCAATCCGAAATCCGCATTCCGCAATTCAAGCGGACGAGGTGTGGTCGTGGACGATGCGCCAGCCCGCGGCGGTGCGGCGGAAGATGAGCGTGAAGCGACCGTGCGGCGTGTCGGCGTCGCGCGCGAGCTGCCAGCGCCCCGTCGCCATGATGTAGTACTCGCTGAGCGGCTTGATTTCGAGTTCCGAGAAGGTGAGCGTGCCCATCTTCGCGCGCGAGTCGTAGTGCGCCTTGTAGCGGTCGAGCACGGTCTGCCAGCCGCGCGTAAGCGAATCGCCGGAGACGAACTCGGTCGAATCCTCCTTCGCGTAGCCGTCCATGTAGCCCTCGATGTCGCCGCGGTTCCACGCCGCCGCCTGCGACTCGATGACGGCGCGCACCGCCGCGACGTTCTTATCTTCCTGAACCGATTTCGGCACGCGCCTCTGGTATCCGAGTACGACGACCGCCGCGAACGCCAGCAGCGCCGCGACGGTGAAGACGTGTTTCCTGCTCATCTTTCAAAGCTCCTTGCTTCGCTGGCGCGTGAGCATACGCGCAGAGGCGAGGCGACTTCAAGAGTTAATTTGAATCTCAGGTCGGGAGACTTGTCTCGGACTTCGCCAGTCTTAACCTCCGGCGCGCGCCGCGAGCCAGGCGCGAACGTCGTCGCGCATCGCGGGGATGAACTCGTGCGCGGCGTCGTACTCTCGGAACTCCACGTCGCGCGAGCGCGTGCGGAGACGTTCGGCGTAGTCGGCGACTCGCGCGGGCGGGTAGAACTCGTCGCGCGCGCCCGCGAGATGAAGGACGGAGGCGCGCGTCTCCGTGTAAGTCGCGTTCGTCTCCCAGTCGCCGGGCAGTCCGCCGCAGATGCCGACGACCCCGCGAAGCGCCCGCGCGTGCGTGAAGGCGAAGCGGTAGTTGAGCGCGCACGACTGCGAGAAGCCCAAAAGGAAAACCTGTTCGCGCCGCGCCACCCCGCGTTCGACGAGCGAGTCAATCAGCGAGAGGAGCGCCGAGTGGTGGAGCGCGACGGAGTCTTCGGGACGGAAGTTCGTGAGCCAGCCGAAGCCATAGCGGAGCGGGCCGCCCGGCTCGCGCGGCTCCTTGATGTGCTGGTGCGGGCCTTGCAGCGCGGCGACGGCGAAGCCAACGGGCGCGTGATGACGCGCCTCGCGCATCATCCACTGTTTGCTGCTGCCGTAGCCGTGCAGCGCGACGAGCAGCGGCGCTGGCATCTCGGCGGGCGTGAAGAGGTCGTAGTAGAGCTTCGTCTCGGCGCGCAGCGTGAAGTCGGACGCAGTAGTCCCGCCGTCGCGCCGCGCCGCTTCGGAGTTCAGTTCGGTCGTCTCGAAGTTTCGTTCCGTCATCTCGGAAGCCTCGCCGCGTCGTCTCAACTCTTCGCCGGTGGTCTCGCGGCTTCGTCCGACGTAAGTCTCTTCGTCGGCGTGCACTCGTCGTTCAAGCATTGCCGCTCACTTCTGCGTGCCCGTGACCCAGCGCTGCGTGCCGTCGGGCGAGACGGCGTGGAGGTTCTGGCGCGGGCCTGTGACGTAGATCGTGCCGTCGCCGCCGACGGTGGGCGAGCCGATGGCGGCCTCGCTCACGCGGTACTGCCAGAGCGGGCGACCGTCTTCGCGCGCGAACGCGTAGAGTACGCCGTCGTCGCACGCCTCATAGACCGCGTCCTTGCCGATGGCGATGGGCGCGACCGTCTGGACCGGGTACGGAACTTCCCTCTGCCAGACGAGCTTATTGCCTTCGAGCGCGAAGAGGATCGAGACGCCGTTCTCTCTCCCGGCGAGGCGCGTCGCGAGTCCGAAGACGTGGCCGCCGGAGCGCGCCGCGAGATAATCAATCCTGATGTCGCGCGAAGGCTGGCCGGTGAGCCGCTCAAGGTCTTCCGCCAGAGAGTAAGACCACTGCTCCGAGCCGTCGGGCCGCAGCGCGCGGATGCGCCCGCCCTCTTCGGCGAGGTAGATGTCGTTGTCGAGCGTCGTCGCGGGCGGGGCGCTCAAAATCGTTCGCCGCTCGACGTGCCCGCACGAGACGAGCGCGAGCGTGGCCGCGAAGACGGCGAAGATTTGAAGACGCCTTCTCACATCCCGACCCACACGAAGCTTATCGCGTAGCGCACGACCGCCGAGGCCAGCAGGACTAAAAAGGGGTTGACGCGGAAGCGCAGGAGCACTGCGGCGGCGGCGACGGCCATCGTCGCGCCGACCCAGGAGTGAATCCCCGCGCGCCCGATGCTCCAGGCCGCCGCGACGAGCAGGCCGACGACCGCGGGCGTGACGCCGCGCAGGAACGCCTGCACCTGCCGGTTAGAGCGGAACCGACGGAGCGAAGAACCCGCGGCGACGGTGAGCGCGACCGAAGGCAGGAAGATGCTCACGGTCGCGACTATCGCGCCGAGCGTGCCCGCGACCCAGTAGCCGATGAACGTCGCCGTAATCAGAACGGGGCCGGGCGTGATCTGTCCGAGCGCGAACGCCTCGACGAACTGCTGGTGAGTGAGCCAGTGGTGCGAGTTGACGACCTCCGACTCGATGAGCGGGACCATGACGAAGCCGCCGCCGAACGTCACCGTGCCGATGCGGAGGAAGATCGAGGCGACGGTCAGGAGCAAACTCAGCTTCAACATGATCGGCATCGGCACGCCCGCCGCCAGCACGAACGAGCGAAGCCGCGAGCCTCCGGGCTTGCCCCGCCTGCCCCCGCGCTTGTTGTCCGCCGCGGCGCTGCGCGAAGCCGTCTCGCCCGCTTCGACGTTCGCCGCGGCCCTCCCGCCGACAGACGAAGAGGGCTTCGACTCGCCCCCCGCGCCGTCGCCGTCTCGTTCAACTCTCCGCGTCTCCGCAATAACACTTCGCTCGTCGCCGTCGCCCGCCGCCGGGCCGAGATCGGACTTCCGCAAAGCGTCCTGCGTCCTGTGTATCTCGTCCTGCTGCCTCGCCCTGCTCCAGGCGCGGACGCGCTCCCTGATCTTCGCGGCGCGCTTCGTCCGGCGTTCGACCTTGCGCTCGTCGGGCGCGGGCGCTTCCGGCTCGACGTACTCGATGCCCGCCTCGCGCACGTGCTCGTCGGCGACGGCGCGCGTCAGGTAGCCGCCGACGAAGGCGCGCGCCTCCATCTGTTCAAGCTCCTCTCGGCGCAGCGCCGCGCGCTTTCGTATCCGACGCCAGCGCTGCCAGCGGCGCTCGGCGAACGAGTCAATGTAGATTCCGGCGAGGCCCGAGACGAGCACGACCTCGATGACCGTCGCCTCGAAGATGATGACGGCGAGGCCGGAGAAGACGGCGATGTACCACTGCCACGGCTTCGAGAGCGTGCTGCGACCGATGCGCCACGCGGTCACGGCGATGAGCGCGACGACCGCGGCGTTCAGGCCGTGGAAGATTCTTTCCGTGTCGGGCAGGCCGCGGAGGTGGCGGTAGAAGATCGCGAGCGCGATCATCAAAAGCATCGAGGGCAGGATGAAGGCCGCGACCGCGACCGCCGCGCCGCGCCACCCGCGCAGGCGCAGGCCCACGTAGGCGGCGATGTTCGTCGCCATCGAGCCGGGCAGACTCTGCGCGAGCGCGAGTCCTTCGGCGAACTCGTGTTCGGTGAACCACTTTCTTTTGACGAGGGCGAGGACGCGCAACTGCGCGACGACGGCGAGTCCGCCGCCGAAGCCCGTGCAGCCGATCTGCAGGAAGGAGAGGAATATTCCGCCGAGCGTGGCGGTGCGCGAGAGGCGCTTCAGACGCTTCTGCCCGTAGCGCACGCTACGGCGCAGACGCTCCGCCCTTTTGTCCACCTGTTCGATCACTGTCTCTTTCGCGACAGTTTAGCACAGAGGCTCGAAACAACCCGACCGAACGCTTTTAAGTTGCCGCTAGCTTTAGCCAGACAGAATGCACAGACGACCGGGGGCGATTTGCTCTTGAGTTAACCGCGGGCCTCTTCGCCGGGAGCGCGGGCACCCCGCCCGCATTGAGCGCGAAGCGCGAACAGAGACGAGCTAAAGATTCATCTTTAAAGAAGAGGTAGTCTTTGTGCTTGCCTCGCAAGCATTGCGGGCAGGATGCCCGCGCTCCCGGCGGAGAGTTGCGCAATCTGCTCTAGCTCGTCTCGAACACGTAAATCGAGTATCCGGTGGCGACCGTGCGCAGAAGAGTCTTGAGCAAAAGGCGCATGACCGCGCTCCCGCCTTGATACTCGACGGACTTTCCGACGATTGAGATTTTCTCGGCGCGACGGTAGCCGCTCTCGACAAACACACGCTCCGGGTCTTCGACGACGAACTTGAAGGCCGCGCCGAGGTCTGCGACCTTCCGGTGAATCTTCTTCCCGTACTTCTCGAAGAAGCGACGGTTCAGGAGGTCGCAGACGAGCAGTTGACGCGGGAAGACTCTGCGCAGCGTGCCGAGCAGTTCCCGAATCGCGCCCTCTTCCAGATACATGAGCACGCCTTCGAGGACGACCACGACGCGGCTTTCGCTCGCGAACGGCGCGAGCTTCTCTTCGAGCGACTCGGTCGCAAAATCAACGGGCACGCGCCGCAGCTCGTTCTCACACTTCGACGCGGGCAGGCGCTCCTCCTTGTATGCGATCACCTGCGGCTCGTCGAACTCGGCCCAACGCCCGCCCTTCAGACGGTACGCGCGCGAGTCGAACCCCGCGCCGATGATGACGACCCGAAGGCTTGTATCAGCCGCGAGTTCGCGCCGCAGGATGTCGTCAACAATCCTGGCCCGCGCGACGTTCCCCGCGTTCGGCCTCTCCTCGTCGTCGAAGGCCGCGAGTATCCGCAAGCCTTCATCGTTCATGAACAGCCGCGCGTAACTGTCGCCGCACACAGGCCGCGCGCTTTCCGCGTCGCGCATCCGAATGCCGCAGCAGTAAAAGGCCGTCTTCGATATCGGCTTCAACTTGTCCCTATCTTTTTCTTCTAAACTGGCCGGCGTCATTTAGCTCGGCTTCCTATTCTCTTCGTCTCTCAAATCACGGAGCAGTCTCTCGAACGCCTTCTCGAAAGCGTCGTGCTCTTTCCAGTTGGAGAAGTCGGGGATGAAATACTGGCGCACCTCCGACGCCAGGTCTTCGCCCGTGTCGGCGTCGAAGCACTCCCACGCTTGCAGCGTTTCGTAGTCAACCAGCCGGATGGGAAAGAGCTTGCGCCGGTTCTCCCTCAACTCGACCTTGCGCGCCCTGCGAATCTCGGTCATCACCCACTTGCTTTCAAGACTTCTCTCGGAGAGGACGATCAACAACCTGTCGTGAATCTGAATCGCGCGCTCTATCTGCTCGTACAGCTTTTCGCCGCCCTTCACGTCTTCCGGCGCGAACCACACGCGCAGCTTCTCTTCGCGCATCCGCGAATAGAGTCGCCGCGCGAACTCTTCGTCCCGCGCGCTGTAGCTGATGAAGCAGGAGTAGAACTGTATCGCCTGCTGGACGCCGAAGTGGGAGGGGATGAAGGCTATGAAATCGTCGGGGACGCCGCAGCCGCGCAGGAACTCTTCGGGTATCTTCCCGGCTGATTTATAGAGCGTGTCAATGCCGATGCTTGAGGGGCTGATGTGTATTACAGTCTCTAGCCCTTTAACTTTACTGAGGTCATTGTCCGCGAATGTAGTGTATTCCAATTTGGCAGATGTGAAATCTGCGCCGCTTAGACTTGCGTGACTGAGGTCTACGTCACTGAGGATTGCGTTGCTGAGGTTTGTATTGTTGAGGATTGCGTTGTTGAGGTTTGTGCCGCCGAGGTATGTGTTAGTGAGGTTTGCGTAATAGAGATTTGCACTATTGAAGTTTGCGTAATAGAGGTTTGCGAATCTGAGTTTTGCGAAGCTAAGGTCAGCGTTGCTGAGATATACGTTGCCAAGGTGTGCGTTGATAAGGTCTGCGCCGCTGAGGTTTGCGCTGATGAGGTTTGCATCTCTGAGGTTTGCGCGTCTGAGGTTTGCGCGTCTGAGGTCTGCATCGTGGAGGTCTGGACGAACGTCTTGGTGCTCAAATCTCCATTTATTCCACGGCTTCACTCCTTGTTTCAGAATCTCAAGATGTTCGGGATTAGCCATCGCGGTTAGCTCCGATGAGGACTGTAGGTTTTGCGCGGGGAATATATGCGAGGGGGGGGCGCGTGTCAACGATGAGGGTTCGGTCTGTTCGAGAGGTCAAGGCCGCGCAGCGTGTACTGCTATACCGGGTGCAAACCGAGATAAGATTGAGAGGTCAAGCGGCGAGGGCGGGGGCAAGCCGCCCTTCCCGACCTGTCAACTGATGCGCGTTGAACGACACAGCTCAACGTTCCGGTGCTCACAGGTCTGGAAGGGCGGCTTGCCCCCGCTTAACTTGCCTTCATCTCAACCTCACTTTGTTCCGCAACCCGGTATTAGTTGACGTAGCCGCCCGGCTCGCCTCCGCCGCCTTCCACCTCGCCGTCGTCTTCCGTCGCGGCGGCTTCGAGCGCGGGCTGCGGTGACTCTTCTTCGAGACTCCAAATCTCATACAACTCCGGTGGGACTTCGGTGACGAAGCGGGAGGGGCGTTGGAGGACGGTCTGGCGGCTGGAATAGTCTGTGACCATGAGAGGGTATGTGATGTAAAGCTGGTCGCGGGCGCGGGTGAGGGCGACGTACCAGAGGCGGCGCTCTTCGTCTTCGCCTTCCGTATCGCGCAGGGAGCGCGGCGAGGGGAACTTGCCGTCCGCGGCCCAGACGATGAAGACCGCGCGCCATTCGAGTCCCTTGGCCTGGTGGACGGAGGTGAGCGTGAGAGTCTCGTCCTCGTCGCCGCCTTCGACCACATCCTCGGCGGTCAACGCCTGCGCCGAGCCGTAGCGCTCGGTCGAGAGCAGGGCGAGTTCGGAGAGGAACTCTTCCGCCGAAGAGTAGCGCGCGCTGTAGTGCGCGAGCTGGCGCAGGTCTTCGAGACGGGCTTCGGCGTTCTCGTAATTGCTCTCAAGATAATCTTCGTAGCCGCGCGCGAGTATGGTCTCGATCTGACGCGCCGGGGCGGTTCGCACTTCGTCGCGCACCAACTCTTCCAGGAGCGCGCGAAACTCCGCCCAGCCCGCGCCGCGCTTCGCCGCAGCCGCGTCTGCGTCGCCGCGAAGCACCAAGGCGAGCGGGTCGGGCGCGAAACCAATTCTCTCCCAGACGCGATTGGCGATGGCGGAGCCGACGTTCGGGATGAGTCGGAGCACGCGCTTCCAGGCGAGTTCGTCGCGCGGGTTCGTGACGAGACGGAGGTAGGAGACCACGTCCTTGATGTGCGCCTGCTCGAAGAAGCGGACGCCGGAGCGGACGCGGTACGGGATGCCGCGGCGCGTCAGTTCGAGTTGAAGTTCGAGCGAGTGGTAGTGCGAGCGATAGAGTACCGCCGTCTCGCTCAAATTAATTCCCTCGTCGCGTAACTCAAGGATGCGCGAGGCGACGAAGGCCGCCTGCTGGTCTGCGTCGCGGCAGGGCACGAGCGCGGGACTCAAGCCGAGCGAAGGCCGCGCGGCGCGAAGTGTTTTGGGGAACTGCCTTCGGTTTGACGCAATCGAGACGTTCGCGACGGCGAGGATTTCGGGAGTCGAGCGGTAGTTTGTTTCGAGACGGAAGACGCGCGCTTCGGGGTAGCGCTTCGGGAATTCGTAGATGCCTTCGACCGCCGCGCCGCGGAAGGCGAAGATGGATTGCGCGTCGTCGCCGACGACCATCACGTTTCTGTGCTTGACCGCGAGCAGGTCAACGATCTCCGACTGCAAACGGTTCGTGTCCTGGTACTCGTCAACCAGAACGTGCTCGAACTGCTCCTGATAAATTCGCGCGACCTCCTCGCGCTCTTCGAGCAGGCGCTTCCAATTCAGCAGCAGGTCGTCGTAGTCCATCACGTTCCGCTCGCACTTGCGCTCCATGTAGAGACGGTCAACGCGCGTGATCTGTTGCGTGAGCGGCTCGAAGTAAGGGTAGCGGCGCGGGACGACATCCGAGATCGGCGTGTCGGTGTTCGTCGCGAAGCTGATGATGTCCTGCAACACCTCCGCCTTCGGGAAGCGTCGCGCCTTCGTGTCTATGCCGGCTTCGTCAACGCAGACCGAGAGAAAGTCTTTCGCGTCCTCCGAGTCGAGAATCGAGAAGTTCGACGTGTAACCGATACTTTCGGCGTGGCGGCGCAAGCACAGGTTCGCGATGCGATGAAACGTCCCGCCCCAGACGCGGCGCGCGGCGTCCGTACTGCCGCCCGTCAACTGCTCGACTCTGCGGAGCATCTCGCGCGCGGCGCGGTTCGTGAACGTCGCGAGACAGATGCGCGCGGGCGCGACTCCGTGCTCGACCAGATAAGCGACGCGGTACGTGATTGCACGAGTCTTCCCACTGCCCGCGCCCGCGATGACGAGGGCCGCGCCTGCGGGAGCAGTCGCCACTGCGAACTGCTCCTCATTCAACTCGTCGCGGTAGCGCGCGAGTCTGTCTGGAAGCCCAGACCCGGCGGGCCGCTTGATGACGTAACGCTTCATGCCAGCGACGGCTTATAGCACGCCGCGGCGGTCGGACAAAACGGCGCGGAGGGCGCGGGGCGCTGTGCTATCATTCCGCCACGACAACGGGAAGGGTCAAAAGCTTTACGGGGGCGCACGCCATGTCAGTTCAAGTAGAAAAACGCACTTTCACTGTCGCCGAGTACGAGCGCATGGGCGAGGCCGGAATCCTTTCGGAGGACGACCGCGTCGAACTCGTCGAAGGGGAGATCATAAATATGTCACCAATCGGCGAGCGCCACGCCGCGTGTGTGGACGCTTTGGCAGAGCTTTTGAGGGAGTTGCTCGGTCGCACCGTCAACATTCGCGTTCAAAACCCTATCTGGCTTGACGACTATTCAGAGCCGCAGCCCGACATCGCCATCCTCAAACGGCGCGAGGATTTTTACAGGCACGCCCACCCACGACCCGAAGACGTGCTGCTCTTGATCGAAGTCTCCGACAGCACGCTCGAATACGACCGTCAGATCAAGCTGCCGCTCTACGCCCGCGCGGGCGTGCCTGAAGTTTGGATAATCAATCTCGTCGAGGAAGTTATCGAGACCCACTCTCAGCCGTCGGGCGACGCGTACCAAACCGCGGGGCGGTTCGCGCGCGGCGAGGTCGTGCAGTCGAGCGCCGTCGAAGCGCTCCGCGTCGAAGCCTCATTCGTTCTCGGATGAGCAATCGCGCGTGAGCTTGCGGGGCCGCAAACCGCAACAACTCCCCGCCGAAATTTCGCCCGTCCCTCAGCCGCTCGAACGCCGCACTCCGGCCCGCACCGCACACACAAGCCGCGCGCCGACCCGCCTTGACTTTCCTCGGACGCGGATTGTAGTCTCCGAAAACACTTCGACAAGTGGGGTTGGCGCTGACGCAATAGACGCCACACCAGACTCAACCGCACGTTTTCGCGTGCGCGTCGCCCCCGACACGGCAGGCATCTTTGTTAGTCTTATTCTACAAACCAAGATGGAACCGTTAGACGTGCCCTGCGTCCGGCGGTCGGGAGCGAACAGATGAACACCCCCAAGACCCCGCCGCGCCGGAAGAGTGCCCGTTCAATCAAAAGCATCGCCAACGTCCTGACCGCGCTCGCCGCGCTCTGCGCGCTCGCGTCCGCACTTCTCTACACGCAGACGCGCGCTGCCGGGACGACCTTCTACTCGCAGGGCAGCCTCCCGCCCGAAGTGTTGGCGAGTTGGAACACTCAGCGCAACGGGTCGGGAACGCCGCCGGCCAGCTTCACGAACGGCGACACCTTCGTCATCCAGAACACGCACAGCATGTCCACGGCCTCGCCGCTTGGGTGGACTGTCTCCGGCGCGGGCGCGACCGTCGAGATCGAGAGCGGCGGGACCCTGACGGCGAACGCAGTCGTCTCCGTCCCCAACTTCCAGATTGATAACGGCGGCGCTTACGTACACAACGCGGCGAGCGGCAGCGCCAACGGCTCGTCTGCCGACATCCCCGGCTCTGCTTCGAGGACGTTCGGCGCGAACGGCAGCGTGACCGTCAAGCAGTGGGCGAACGGCGGCACTTCTCCCGCCGCGCTCCCGAACGTCTCCTGGGGGAACCTGACGATTGACGTGGCGTCGCTCGGCGGCTCGTGGCAGCAGTCGGGGGCCGTCTCGGCGGTTCAGGGCAGCCTCGACGTGAAGACGACCGGCGGGTCTTCCAACGAATTCGTCCTGACCTCAGGCGGCGCGCTCTCGCTGAACGTCGGCGGAAACCTCACAATCGAGGGAGGGATTCTTGACCTCTCGAACGGGGCGGGCGCGACGACCCTCGACCTCGCCGGGAACTACTCGCAGACCGCGGGGACGCTGACCGACACAGGCTCAAGCGCCTCGACCTTCGACTTCAACGGCGGCGCGTCGCTCGTGACTTTCAACCAGTCCGGCGGCACGCTCAACGACGCGGAGATCAACTGGTCAATCGCCAGCGGCAAGACCGTGCAGTTCGGCGTCAACGCCAACAGCCTCAACTTCACCAACGCGGCCTCGCGCACCTTCACGATCAATCAGGGCGGCACGCTCCTCGACGCCGTCCAGATCAACAACAGCGGCGCGATGAACGTCAACGGCGAGTTCCGCCTGACCGACGGCGGCTTCGCCACCGGCAACGCCTTCACCTACGGCGCGAACGGAACACTCGGCTTCGTCTCCTCCGGCCCTTACGGCGTGGGCGACGACGCCTACTGGCCGACGACGAACGGCCCCGCGAACGTCACAGTCCTCGGCGGCGGCATCACGATGAACGTCGCGCGCACCGTCGGCGGCCTCTTTCAGTATTCCGCAGGCGTCTTCAACATGGGCAACCTCACTCTGAACGGCACGTCGCAGGTCAACACCGGCGGCTTCGCTGTGGGGTCGCCGACTTACGGCCCTTCATCGCTCCTCAAGTACAACATTGACAGCCCCTCGCCCGCCTACGGTCGCAACGGCGAATGGCTGCCCAACGTGACGAGCGGCGCGGGCTACCCGGCCAACGTCCAACTGAGCAACAACACCAACCTCGATCTCCCCGGCGGCTCGTCGAGCGCCTCCTTTCAGATGTCGGGCAGTCTCACGATTGACTCCGGCGCGACGTTGAACCTCAACGGCTCGCCCGCGATGACGCAGCCGCTCTCAGTCCTCGGAGACCTCAGTCTCGGCGGGACGCTCGCGCTCTCGTCCGCCACGGGCGGCGACTTCAGGCTCGGCGGCAACTGGACGCGCGCCGCCGCGGGCACGTTCACGCCCAACTCGCGCGCAGTCTTCTTCGACGGCGCGGGCGCGCAGACCGTCGCCGTCACAGGCGGAGGCACGCAGGCGTTCGATTTTCTCGTCGTTGACAAGTCTGCCGGCAGCCTCTCGCCTTCGAGCGCCGCGGGCAACGTGACGAGCCTGAGCGTCAACGCCACGAGCGGCAATGTGCTTCAACTAGTCAACGCGGGCGGCATTGACCTCAACGGTCAGACGCTCACGCTCTCCGGCGACGGCGGCAACCTCCTCGTCTCCGGCGGCGCGCGCACCGTCTCGTCCAGCTCCGGCACGGGCACGTTCGCCTTCAACGGCGCGAAGACCGTCACGTCCGCTTCGGGCGGCACACTCAGCTTCGCCGGTGCGGTCAACGTCAACGTCGGCGACGGCGTTGACTTCGGCGCGGGACTCTCGACCGTAAACGGCACGCTCAGCATCAAGTCGGGCGGCTTCGTCAACACGAACCCGCCCGCTTACGCCACAGGCTCGACGCTCGAATACGACAACGGCACGAGCTACAACTCTGCGGCGGAGTTCCCCTCCTCCGGCGTGCAAAACGTCAACCTCGCCAGCACCACGCAACTCAACCTCAACGGCGACAAGTCAATCGCGGGCACGTTCGCCCTCAACGACCGCACGCTCGCCCTCGGCGGCAACAAGCTCACGACCGCCGGCACGAACGCCGTCACCGTCGGCAGCGGCGGCAGCGTCACGCGCACGTCCGGCTACATCATCGGCACCGAGCAGAAGACCTTTGCCGGCCCCGCCAGCTTCACCTTCGACGTGGGCACGGCCAACGGCTACTCGCCGGTGGACGCGAACTCGACGACCGGCGCGGGCACGCTCTCCGTCAAGCCCACGCAGACGAAGCAGCCGAACGTCCCCGGCACGAACACGCTCTCGCGCTACTGGACTTTGACGGGCACAGGCTCGCTCACGACGAACCTGACTTTCCATTACCTCGCGGGCGACGTGGTCGGCACCGAAAGCAATTACAAAATTTTCAAGTACGCCGGCACGTTCACACAGTTCACGCCGACCGCGCTCGATACGACCAACCACTTCGCGACGCTGAACGGCGTCAGTTCCTTCTCCGACTGGACGCTCGGCGAGCCTTCGAGCCTGGCTCAGCCGCTGTCGGGGACGAAGACGGTCTGCGCTTCGGGCTGCGACTACACGAGCCTGACGGGCGCTGCTCCGGGCGGCGTCTTCGCCGACATCAACGCGAACGGGCTGTCCGGCAACCTCGTCGTCAGCATCGCGGGCGATCTGACGGAGAGCGGCACGAACGCTTTGAATCAATGGACTGAAACTCCGGCGGGCAGCAACTTCACCGTCACGATTCAGCCCGACTCGGCGACCCTCAGGACGATCTCCGGCAGCGTCGCGGGCGGCATGATTCGCCTGAGCGGCGCGAACCGCGTGACCTTCGACGGGCGATTCAATGGCGCGGGACGCTTCCTTCTCTTCCGCAACACCATCAACACGGGCGCGACCTTCACACTCGTCAACGACGCCTCGAACGACACCATCTGCAGTTGCTTCATCGAAGGCCGCGAGTCGAGCACCAGCGCGGGCGTCGTCTTCTTCAGCACGGGCGCGACCACCGGCAACGACAACGACACCATCGCCGACAACCAGATTCGCGACCTCAGCAACACCACGGGCGTGCCCGTCAACCTGATCTTCTCCGGCGGCTCGTCGCCCTCGGTCGCCAACTCGAACAACACCGTCTCGAACAACGAGATGTTCAACTTCACGAACCGCGGCGTCAACGTCTCCGGCATCAACGCCGGCACGAGCGACTCGTGGACGATCACCGGCAACAACGTCTATCAGACCGCGCCGCGTGGCGGCTCGCTCTTCGGCATCTCGGTCGGCGCGGCAGGCTCGAACACGATCACCGGCAACACCGTCCACGACCTGACGACCGGCGGCTTCATCGCGCGCGGCATCAACTTCGTGCCCACGGGTTCGGGCACGAGCGTCGTCTCGCAGAACCGCGTCTATGCCGTCGCAAGCACGTCCGACGACAGCGACACGGAAGGCATCGGCGTCTTCGCCAACGACACCTCGACCGTCACGGTCGTCAACAACATGGTGAGCATCATCCCGTCTGGGTCGAACGACCAAGAGATCGAGGGGCTGCTCGACCAGGGCGCTGGCGGTACGACCGTCAGCTTCTTCTACAACTCGGTCATCGTCGGCGGCACCGCTTCGGGCGCGAACAATCTGACGTGGGCCTGCCTGAAGAATTTCGACTCGGCGCACACCTCGCGCGACAACATCTTCTTCAACAGCCGCACGGGCGGCGGCTCGAACAACTTCGCCGCGGGCGACCGCAACGGGGGCGGCACGTTCTCGTCCGACTACAATCTCTTTGCCGGCACGGGCGCGACCGCCGCCGCCTTCTTCGACACCGGCACTGACGACCCCGACACGGGTGCCCCGACGCCCAACCCCGTCACCTTCTCTCAGTGGCAGACGGCGACCGGCGGCGACTCTCACTCGCGGGCCGGAAACCCCGACGCGACGTTCTCGACCTCGCTCTTCGTCAACCCGGCGACGGGCGACCTGCACGTCAACACCGGCGCGGGCACGCCGACGCTCGCGCTCGTCGCCAACGCCGGGACGCCCGTCGCGGGCGTCACGACCGACTTCGACAATGATGCGCGCAACGCCTCGACTCCCGACATCGGCGCGGACGAGTTCAACAGCCCGCTGGCGCTGACAGCCAACAACGCGCTGACTGTAACTTCGGGCGCGACCGGCACGATAGACAGCACGAAGCTACAGGCCGCGGAAGCGGGCGCCCCGCCACAACAGTTGACCTTCACCGTCCAAACCGCGCCCTCGCACGGCACGCTGTTCAATAACAGCGTGGCACTCACGAGCGGCGGCACGTTCACGCAAGCCGACATCAACAACAACCTCGTCACCTACGCCAACAGCGGCGACTCGGCCACCGCCGACAGCTTCGACTTCACCGCCTCGGACGGCGCGGGCGGCTCAATCGGCCTCACGACTTTCAACATCGACGTGACCACGCTGCCCACTCTTTCGATAGACGACGTGACGCAGGCCGAAGGCGATTCGGGCACGACCGCCTTCGTCTTCCACGTCACGAAGACGGGCGCGGGCGCGGCCTCGGTCAACTTCGACACCGCCGACGGCACGGCCACCGTCGCCGACAACGACTATCAGACGAACTCAGGCACGCTCAATTTCGCCTCCGGCGACACCGTGCAGACGATCACCGTACTCGTCAACGGCGACACCAGGCCGGAGTTGGACGAGACCTTCAGCGTCAACCTCACCGGCCAGACGGGCGCGACAGTCGCACGCGGCACCGGCACGGGCACGATCCAGAACAACGACGAGTCGGCCTCGGCGGGCCAACTCCTGATCAGCGAGTTCCGCCTGCGCGGCCCCGGCCCCGCCGTCCCGCCGACCCCCGCGAGCGTGAAGTCGAAGAGGAAGGCGCTCTCCTCGTCTTCGACAACTTCGTCATCCACCTCGTCGTCCTCGCCCACTTCGGGAGGCGCGGGCGCACAGACTTCCGCACCGACCGCGAAGACGACGAACGTTGACACCTCGGCTCAGGCCAACGATGAGTTCGTCGAACTCTACAACGCGACCGACTCGCCGCTCTTCGTGACGACGACTGACGGCTCGAAGGGCTGGGCCTTGGCCGCCTCCGACGGCGTCGTGCGCTTCGTCGTCCCCGCGGGCACGACGATTCCGGCGCGCGGCCACTTCCTCGGCGTCAACACGCTCGGCTACTCGCTCGGCTCGTACCCGGCGGGCGACGACGGCTCAAACGAGACGACCGCGACCGGCGACCCCGTGCTACTCGACGACGGCACGCCCGCTTCGGGCTACACGCTCGACATTCCCGACAACGCCGGCATCGCCGTCTTCCGCACGGCGACTCCGGCGAACTTCTCCGCGGCGACGAGGCTCGACGCGGCGGGTTCGACCGCCGAGGCGAACCCGCTCTACAAGGAGGGCGCGGGCTACCCGGCGCTCGCGCCCGCAGACATCTCGAAAAACCTTGAGGGGAGCTTCTACCGAAGCTTGTGTTCGTTCGTCTCCGGCGTGGGTTGCACGACGCCGGGCGTGCCGAAGAACACGGGCGACAACTCGGCGGACTTCCTCTTCGTGGACACGAAGGGGACGCCGACCGCCGCGGGGCAGCGGCTCGGCGCGCCGGGGCCGGAGGGCCTCTCAAGCCCCGTGCAGCGCAACTCATCGCTCGGCCTTGACCCGCTCGACCGCTCGGTCGCCAACTCGCTCGCGCCGAACCGCGTCCGCGATCCCAACGACACGTCCGACCCGAACACCAAGCAGTTCGGCACGCTCTCGATCCGCCGAAGGGTGACGAACAACACGGGTTCGCCCGTGACGCGGCTGCGCTTCCGTGTAGTTGAGGTGACGACCTTCCCGCCGCCCGGCGGCATCGCAGACCTGCGCGCGCTCACCTCGCCGGACGTGCCGGGCGTCTCGGTGGGCGACGCCGGGACGTGCGGCGGCCCGACGCCCTGCACGGTCACGGTCAAGGGCACGACGCTGGAGGAGCCGCCCGCGCAGTCGAGCACGACGGGCGGCACGGACGACGGCGGCGGGTTCAACTCCTCGCTGACGGTCGGCTCGGTGACGCTGGCGCAGCCGCTCCAGCCGGGCCAGTCGGTCAACGTCCAGTTCCTGCTCGGCGTCGAGCAGACGGGGACGTTCCGCTTCCTCGTCAACATCGAGGCGCTGCCGTAGAAGGACAAGAGGTCAGAGGCCAGAGGTTAGTTAACGTGCTTCTTAAGCCGCCCTGATTTGACACCGGGCCGCAGCCGAGAAGTTTTTACTGACCTCCGACCTCCGACCTCTCGTCTTTGCATTTGCCGGTGGCGGACGCTAGGATGTTCGCGCGGGACAACCCTCAAAAAATTCAACGCGGACGAGCGAGGTGAGCGAGATGAAATTTCCGGGCGGCATGAACCTGCAACAGATGATGAAGCAGGCGCAAGCGATGCAGGAGAAGATGGCGAAGGAGATGGAGGAGATGGTCGTTGACGCCACGGCGGGCGGCGGCGTCGTCACCGTCCAGATGCGAGGGACGAAGGAGGTCGAGTCAATCAAGATTGACCCCGAAGCCGTCAAGGACGGTGACGTGGAAATGCTCCAAGACCTCATCGTCGCCGCCGTCAACGAGGCGGGCCGAAAAGTTGACGAGGCCATGAAGTCCAAGCTCGGCGGCATGATCCCGCCCGGACTGCTTTGATTGCGGAATGCGGATTTCGGATTGCGGATTGGTGCAATGAACGCAGACGAGATGAAGCAACGTACGAGGCGCTTTGCGCTTCGGATCATTCGTCTGGTCGAGTCTCTGCCGCCATCCAGAACCGCCGACGTAATCGGCAAACAACTGTTACGCTGCGGCACGTCCGTTGGCGCAAATTACAGGGCGAGTGCAGGGCCAAGTCGCCCGCCGACTTCATAGCCAAGATGGGCATCGTCGAGGAAGAGGCCGACGAATCAATCTACTGGATAGAGTTGTTGATTGAGTCCGGCCTCGTAAAAAGGAGTCTCGTGGATGAGCTTCTCGATGAAGCAAATCAGATTGTCGCTATTGTCGTTTCTTCGATCAGAACCGCGCGCGGCAACAATAAATGATTGCTGTGCTGAATCCGCAATCCGAAATCCGCATTCCGCAATCGAAGTATGCTCGAATACTCCGAACCAGTAACCAAACTCATTGACGAGTTCAGGCGTCTGCCCGGCATCGGGCAGAAGACGGCGCAGCGGCTCGCCTTTCACGTGCTGCGGATGTCGGAGGCGGACGTGGAGCGTTTCGTCGGCGCGCTCGAAGAGGTGAAGCGTAGGATCGTCTCCTGCTCGGTCTGCAACAACCTGACGGACGTTGACCCCTGCCGTTTCTGCGCCTCGACCTCGCGCGACCGCTCGATGATCTGCGTCGTCGAAGAGCCTTACAACCTCGTCGCCGTCGAGAAGACCCGAAGCTACAACGGCCTCTACCACGTGCTGCACGGGAGCCTTTCGCCGATCCGCGGCCTCGGCCCCGAAGACCTGCGGCTCGCGAACCTGCTGCCGCGACTGCGCCCCGAAAATAACGACGGCGTCGAAGTCCGCGAAGTCATCCTCGCCACCAACCCCAACACCGAAGGCGAAGCCACCGCCAGCTACATCAGCCGCCTCCTCAAGCCGCTCGGCGTCCGCGTCACGCGCATCGCGATGGGGATGCCCGTCGGCAGCGACCTCGAATACGTTGACGAGGTGACGATGGACAAGGCTCTCGCCAACCGGCACGAGATTTAATGAACAGTAAGCAGTGAGCGGTGAGCAGTTAAGAAGAATTCTTTTACTGCTCACTGCTCACCGCTCACTGCTTACTAAAAGCGAACGTGCTCTTCCTCCGCGCCCTTCTCGCACTCGGCGCAGGCGCCTGCGGAGTCGTACCACTTGGCGTCGAAGTTAACGAGCGAGAGGACGGGGATGGGGTCGGAGCCGGGAATCTCGATCTGGTCGGGCGAGGAGTTGAAGCGGACGATGACGCCGCAGCCGATGACGCGCGTGCCCAATTCACGGACGAGCGCGACCGTATCCTTGATGGCCTCGCCCGTGCGCGAGATGTCGTCAACGACGACCGCGGGGTTGACCTCGCCCGCGTTGACGTACTGCCGGAACATGCGCCTGCCGCCCTCGCGCTCGGCCCAGTAAATCTGATCCGCGGCGAGCGCCTCGCGCACGGCGAAGGCGACGGGGATGCCGCCCGGACTCGGCGAGATGATCGAGATTTTCGGGAGCGAGCTGGAAATTTCTTTTTCGAGCCGGAGCTTGCGCGAGAGCGCGACCGCGAGCACACGCGCCGTGTCGTAGTAGCGGAAGGCGAGCGGCATCTGGAAGTAGTGCGGCGTGTGCTGCCCCGAAGGATAGACGAAGTGCCCCTCGCGGTACGCGCCCGTCCGCTTCAGAATGTTCATCACCTCGTCCTGCTCTGGTATGAGTCGCGGCATCATGGTCGGACGTTTCTCCTGTCGGTCAAAGAAGTAGGAAGTCAGGAGTCAGAAGTCAGGAGTCAGAACTTAAGAAGAGAGTCGGAGCGCATGACTTCTGAATTCTGACTTCTGGGTTCTGACTTCTATTTGCCGCACAGCATATCACTACTCGCGCGCGTTTGCGCTATCGGAGTCGAGCGCGCGGGCGATGACGGCGCGCTGATCGCGGCTCAGGCCTTCGGGCAGACGGTCGCGCTCGAACCACGCGGCGCGCTCGATCTCGAAGTTCTTCTCAAGGCCGCCGAGCGCGGTGGAGTTCATCGAGCAGCGGAAGACGACCTCGACCTGACGGACGTTCCGAAGCGTTCTGACGAAGGCGAGTTCGACGCTCGCGAGTTCGAGTCCCGTCTCCTCGCGCAGCTCGCGCCGGACGGCCTCTTCGGGCTGCTCGCCGCCCGTGAGGAAGCCGCCGGGAATTCCCCACCCGCTCCCTTTCCTCATCGTGTGCTTGAGCAGCAGCACGCGCCCGCGCTCGTCGCGGACGACAGCGCCCGCCGTCACCGCGAACCGCGGCTGCGTCAGCCACACGCCCGCGCGCCGCACAAAGAGCGGCGACGAGCGCCACAAACCCGCAAGCAATCTCTTCAGCATTCCCGCAAGGATAGACGATGAATGAGAAATGATGAATGCGGAGTGATGAATGATGAATTGAAAGCGGGTTCTTAATTCATCACTCATCATTCCTCATTCATCATTTCTTTCTGTTGACCTCCACACGTCTTGAACGTAAGATTCAAACGGTTCTGCAAAAGCTTGCGCGCGTCCGACCCGGAGCGCGACCGTCGAATCCGAACTCAAAATTATGTCGAGCGAAGCGAACACAAGCGCCGATGTCGCCAGGCAAGCGCCGACCGAGCAGCAGGAGTCAAAGCCCGGAGTGCCCAAACGTTTCTTGCCGGGGCAGACCGTCTGCAACGAGAAGAACGAGAAGGGCAAGCTCTGCAACGGCCACCTCAAACAACTCAACACGCAGCACCCTTCGGAAGTCTTCCTGCGCGGCGACGACGTGCTCCACCGCTGCCAGGCGTGCGGCGCGCTCTACATGGGGCCGCCGATGGGCCACGTCCGCGACCCGCGAAAGCAGAGCCGTTACGTCGAGCGCGACCTCGCGGCGATACTTCAGGCCGCGGGCGGCACGCTCCCCGCATACGAGTACCCGACTCCGAGTTGGCGCGGCGAGCCGCAGCCCCGACGCCAGCCGACGAGCAGCGGGACGGCGAAGCGGATCGCGGAGACCGCGGCGGCAAAGCCGGCGACGGCTCACGCGGTTGACTCGTCCGCTTCCGCCGACGCGCACCGCCCCGCCGCCGAAGCACAGGCCGCGACGGGCCAAGCGTCGGCTGCGCCCATGAGTCCGACCGCCGCGACCGCTTCGCCGGCAGCGGGGGCCGAGACCGTCTCAGACCTCGCGACGGAAGCCTCGACCGAGAAGACTCCCGGCGCGCCCAAAGACGAGAGGCCGAAGACAGCCGAAGCCGCCGCGCCCGTCGAGTCGAAGGAAGCGTCCGCGCCGGTCGAGGCCAAGCCGAAGGCGAAGAAGGGCGCGGGCGGATTCAAGATTCCCCCCGAGCTTCAGCCCAAACCCGGCGAGACGACGGAAGAGAAGATCGCGCGCCTCAAGCTCATCAACGAAGCCGCCAAGCGCGCCGCGGGCAAGCTCTAGCTAACGAGGGCTTGAGTCAAAACCAATAACTTCCGGTGTGAACTCTCAGCCCCGTCGGGGGCGTAAGAGTCTAGCCCGCGGCGCGAGCCGTGGGGGGACGAGGCCAAACAAAATTGGGAAGCCCCGGAGGGGCGTAAGAATTTCGAGAGGCATCCATCTCAAGCTGGAAATTCTTTCGCCCTCCGGGGCTTCGATTGTTTTTATGCCTGCCATCATCCCGCGGACGGACGCCGCGGGCTACACTCTTACGCCGACGGAATCGGCTTCATTCGTCTTCACCCTGTCTTTCGCACTAACGTCGAGCGACTTCCGCCTTGATTTTGTCTGCTCACCGTCGTGTGCTTAAATGCCATCTTATCTCAGAGGTGATTCATGCGACACGAAAACACGCTCGACCCGCGGCGGACTGCGCTCGCCGTCATTGACGTGCAGGAGTCCTTCCGCCCGCACATCCCCGACTTCTCGGAACTCGCCGCGCGCGTCGCGCTCGTCACCCGCGCCGCGCAACTGCTCGGCGTCCCCGTCGTCGTCACCGAGCAGTACCCGAAGGGACTGGGCCACACCGCCGGCGAGATTCGCGCCGTCCTCCCCGAAAACTTCGAGGCCGTGGAGAAGATCGCCTTCAGCTCCTGCGGCGCGCAGGAGTTCGTCGCGCGTCTCGAACAGGCGGGCGCGCGTCAAGTGTTGCTCTGCGGCATCGAGGCGCACGTCTGCGTCAACCAGACGGCGCACGACCTCCTCGCCCGCGGCTACCAGGTTCATCTGCTGACCGACTGCATCTCCTCGCGCGCCGAGCAGAACAGACGCGTCGGCATTGAGAAGATGCGTCAGTCCGGCGCGCTCCCCTCCTCGACCGAGATGGCGCTCTTTGAACTCATGCGCGACGCGCGTCACGAGCAGTTCAAGGCGATTCAGAAACTAATCAAGTGATGAGTGGTGGGTGATGGGTAACGAGTGCAAGGCTCTTACTCATCACCCATCACTCATCACTCATCACTTCTATGGACTTACTCTCGACACTCAACGAACGGCAGCGCGAGGCCGTCCTCGCGACCGAAGGGCCGCTGCTGATACTCGCGGGCGCAGGCTCCGGCAAGACGCGCGTCATCACGGTTCGCATCGCCTACCTCATCTCCGAGCGGCACGTCCCGCCGCACAACATCCTCGCCGTCACCTTCACGAACAAGGCCGCGCAGGAGATGCGCGAGCGCGTGACGCGGCTCCTCGGCGGGCAAAAGTTGGAAAGCGCGCCGCTCGTCTCGACCTTTCACTCCCTGTGCGTGCGGATGCTTCGGCGCGACATCGAGAAACTCGAAGAGGGCTACACGCGCGCCTTCACCATCTACGATCAGGACGACTCGGTGCGCGTCGTCAAGTCGTGCGTCAAAGACCTCGGCTACGACGACCAAAGGCTCGGCGCGCGGCAGGTGCAATCGGCGATCAGCCACGCGAAGAACTCCGGCCTCGACGCCGACTCCTTCGCCGCCCGCGTCGAGTCGCACGACGAGAAGCGCGCCGCCATCGCCCGCGTCTTCCGCCTCTACGAAGAGCGGCTCGTCAACAACAACGCCCTCGACTTCGACGACCTGCTCATCAAGGCCGTCCGCCTTCTGCGGAAGCGCGAGGACGTGCGCGCCCATTACAACGAGCGCTTCCGCTACATCCTCGTTGACGAGTACCAGGACACGAACGCACTCCAGTTCGCCCTCATCAATTTTCTGACGCAGAAGCAGCAGAACATCTGCGTCGTCGGCGACGATTCCCAATCAATCTACGGTTGGCGCGGAGCAGACATCACCAACATTCTCAGCTTCGAGCAGCACTACCCGAACGCCAAGATCATTCGCCTGGAACAGAACTACCGCTCGACTCAGAACATCCTCAACGCCGCCGACGCGGTCATCAAACACAACGTCGCGCGCAAAGATAAAACATTGTGGACGGCGAACCCCGCCGGCTCGCCGATCCGCTACTACCAGGCGCTCGACGCCGAGACCGAGGCGCGCTTCGTCGCGGCGAAGATCGAGGAGCACCGCCGCGCTGACCCGAAGACGCGCGCCGCCATCCTCTACCGAACCAACGCGCAGTCGCGCCTCTTTGAAGAGGCGATGCGCCGCGCCGGAATCCCTTACAACATCGTCGGCGGCTTCTCCTTCTACGAGCGCGCAGAAGTGCGCGACATCGTCTCGTATCTGAAGCTCGCCCTGAACCCGCACGACTCGGTCGCGCTGCTGCGCGTCGTCAACACCCCGCCGCGGGGCCTGGGAAAGCAGACGCTCGACGAACTCGACCGCCGCGCGAAGGACTACGGCGTCTCGCTCTGGGAGACCATCGGCATCGTCACGAACGACCCCGCGGGCTTCAACCCGCGCGCCGTCGCCGCGCTCAAAAAATTTCAGGCGGTCGTCGCCGGACTCGTCGAGCGCGCGCAAAAAGAGTCCGCGTCCGAAGTCGTCAAGGCCGCGATACTCGACACCGGCTACGCCGACGCGCTCAAGGCCGAGAACACGGAAGAGGCCGAAGGCCGTTTGGAGAACTTGCAGGAACTCGTCAACGCCGCCGTTGACTACGACGCCGAAGAGGGCGCTGGCCTGCGCGACTTCATTGACGCCGCCGCGCTCGTCTCCGACACGGACCAGTATCGCGGCGACGCGCCCGTCACGTTGATGACGATGCACTCGGCGAAAGGTCTTGAGTTCCCAGTCGTCTTCATCGTCGGCATGGAGGACGGGCTGTTCCCGCACTCGCGCTCGGCCACCGACCCGCAGGAACTCGAAGAAGAACGACGGCTCGCCTACGTCGCCATCACGCGCGCCGAAAAGTTTTTGTACGTCTCGCACGCGATGCGCCGGAGAGTTTACGGCGAGGAACTGGCGTCGGAGCCTTCGCAGTTTTTGAACGAGATGCCGTTGGAGTTGATGGAAGACCTCTCGCGCGGCGCTTCGTGGCTCTCGTTCGCGCGCAGCTCTTCGGCGATGGAGTCGCGTCAGGTCGCGCGCGCACTCCGCGGCGAGGCCCAGAAGCCGCAGCGCTCCTACGGCGGCAAGACCTACGACAGCGTTGACTCAATCGCCGAGTTCTTCCGCCAGCGCGGCGACCAGATCAACCGCAACGCCGCAGCCGCGAAGCAGTCGCAGCGGCCCGGCTCCCAGAACCAGCCGCCGAACACTCAGCGGCAGACGTCGCCCGCGCGCCCCTCGACGCCGTCGCGCGGGAGCGGCGCATCTTCGTCCGCATCTTCGGACGCGGGCTTCACGCCCGGCATGCACGTCAAACACCCGAAGTACGGTCGCGGCCTCGTCCTGCGCCGCGAAGGCGTCGGCGATTCCGCCAAGCTCCTGGTGAGCTTCCCCGGCTTCGGCCAGAAGAAGCTCGTCGAGAAGTACGCGGGGCTTGAGAAAGCGTGAAGGAGATTTCGGAATGCGGATTTCGGATTGCGGATTGTTAAGAAGCACGCTTCTCGTCGTCGCTGCTTGAGGTCAGATGCGGTGGGATGAATCGAAGACAGCGCGGCCCTCACCTTTCTTCAATCCGCATTCCGCAATCCCAAATCCGCAATCGTTATGACGAACGACGAGATCGCGCGGAGGTTCGAGCGTCTGGCGCTGCTGTTGGAGATTCGCGGCGAGGACAAGTTCCGCGTGCGGTCTTACCGGAACGCCGCCGAGATGATCGAGACGTGGCCGACGCAGGTCGAGAGAATCGCACGAGAAGAAGGCGACAAAGGGTTGCAGGCGATTCCGGGCGTGGGCAAGGCCATCAGCGCGAAGATCGTCGAGCTGGTCGAGCGCGGGACGTTCGACGCCTGGGAGCGCCTGACGGCGGAGACTCCGGCGACGGTGCTCGACCTGCTCGACGTTGACGGCGTCGGCATCAGGACGGCGAGCACGCTCTACCAGCAGTTCAAAATCTCTTCCGTCGAAGACCTCCGGCAGTTCGTCGAGGGCGGCGGGCTTGAGCTGGTTGACGGCGTCGGCGAGAAGAGCGCCGAGCGCATCCGCCGCGGCCTCGCGCGTTGAAGCGTAAGACGGCGAACTCAAAATCATCCGGCCCGAAAGCGTCAGCCGAAAGAATTCATCCTCCTAAAATCGCCAGCCTATCCCCGCGCTCACCTGAAGGTTGTGTCTCGTATCCGGCGCGATTCGGATGATGTTGTGCGAGAGAAACTCGCCCGGCTCCTGCCGGTCGCCGTAGCGGATGATGGTGTCGCCGATGTCGAAGCGCGTCACGACTCGGCGCGAAGGATAGAGTTCGACGACCCCGCCCGCGTCCGTCGAGAAGTAGGTCTTGCGCTTGTTCCGAAAGTCGCCGATGGTGAACTGCTGCGTGATGTTGGGCGGGATAATGACGAAGCTGACGACGTGCGTGCCGACGAGCTGCGTGACCTGACTGAAGGTGACGAATCCGGGCCGCGCCTTCGCGAAGACGCCGACCCTCCGCCATCGCTTGCCGACCTTCGCGCCGAACTGCGCCTGCGAAGGGTAGCCGCCCGAAGTGCCGTTCGGAAAACTTCGGCGCGGGAAAAAGTTCCCCTCAGCTTCGAGGCCGACGTGCGAGTTGAGGTTGTAGGTGAAGCGCCCGCCGAAGCCCGGCTCCGGGTTGACGGGGTTCTCGAACGAGATGATAGGCTCCCCGGTGGAGACGAACGGCGGCGGGTTGAAGACGAGCGTGGTGAACTGTATGCCGACCTCGAAGCGCGGCACGCCTGCGCCGCCCGACGACGGGTGCGCCGCCGCCGTGCCGCCCTTGTCCGCGCCGCCGAAGCGGTAGCCGACGCCCGCCGTGAACTGGAAGTCGTGCTTCGTCACGGCGGGGTCTTTGACGAGAGGCAGGATGGAGATTCCGGGCGGGACAATGACTTCCGTTGTGCCGAAGTCGTTGCGCTCGCGGTAGCGGATGATCGTGTCTCCGATGTCGAAGCGCGTGACGACGTGGCGCGAGGGGTAGAACTCCAGCACGCCGCCAACGTCCAAAGAGGGATGCGTCTTGCGCTCGATGCCGAAGACTACGTCGGGCACGGAGACGCCGCCTTCGGTAAAAGACGACCGGGTGAGCTTCTCTGTCTCGCCGAAGCTGACGAAGCCCGGTCGAGCCTTGGCGAAGAGGCCGAAGCGTTTGAAGCGCTTGCCGACCTTCACGCCGAACTGGCCCTGGAATGCGCGCCCGCCCGCCGAGACCGTCTCGGCTATCGTGTTCGGGAAGAAGTTGCCCTCGGCCTCGAAGGCGACGTGCGGGTTGAGGTTGAAGGTGAAGCGCCCGCCGAAGCCGACGCTGTGCTCCGTCCCGCCGCCGGCTTCGGGGTAGTTGACCGAGAGCGAAGAGTGTTGCGCGCCGATCTCGAACTTCGGCGGGTCGCTCTCCTGCGCGCGCGACGACGCGGCGGAGAGCAAGACGATTGCGGTTGCGATGATGAGGCAGAGTCCTGTGGGCCTTTTCATGATGGCCGTCTCCGTATTGTGTTTATGATCCGCCATAGCGGGCGCGGGGCGCGGCGGGCGTGTCCGCGTCCGGGAGCGTGCCGTTCGCACCGCCGTTGTGATCCGGTGGCCGTTTAGCAAGTGTTCGACTTGTTCCTGATGGCGACGGGCGGGTTCGAGGACAGGGACTTCATGGGGCTTTCTCCTTCGGACTGAGGTTCGGAAAGGCCGAGCGCTTGACCGGCGCAGTATAACCGCGCGCCGGACGGAGACAAGAGAATTTTACGCGCGTGCCGGGCGGCTACTTCACTTCCCTCTCGCGCTTGACGATGAGGAGCGTGATGTCGTCAACGGCGGGCGTGCCTTGCGCGAAGGCCGACAGGGCCGCCTCGATCTTGTCGCGGATGGCCGCCGCCGAGCGCTCGATGTTCTGCGCGACGACTTCCTGAAGTCTTTCGGTGCCGAACTCCTCGCCCTTCGGGTTCGTCTGCTCGGTGACGCCGTCGGAGTAGGAGACCAGAACGTCGCCGGGCTGGAGCTGCGTGCGCCCCTCGCGGTAGTCGAAGTGCGGCATGATGCCGAGCGGCACGCCGCCCGAACCCAACTGCTCCATCGTGCCCGCGGCGTGCGCGATGAGCGGCGGGTTGTGGCCCGCGTTGATGAAGGCGAGCGATCCCGTCAAGGGGTCGAGTTCGGCGTAGAAGAGCGTGACGAAGCGGTTGGCCGGCGTGTTGTCGGCGAGGTAGTTGTTGACCGCGCCGACGGTCTCCGTGATGGGCCGGCACGAGGCGACCTGCGCGTGCACCGCCGCGTGCAACGAAGACATGAGGAGCGCGGCGCTCGTCCCCTTGCCCGACACGTCGCCGAGCGCGACGACGAGTCGTCCGTCGGGGCAGAGGATGAAGTCGTAGTAGTCGCCGCCGATCTGGTACGAGGGGAAGCTGATGCCCTGAAGCTCGAAGCCCGCGACGGCGGGCGGCGCGGTCGGCTGGAAGCGCTGCTGAATCTCGCGCGCGAGTTGCAGCTCGCGCTCGAAGCGCTCCTGCGCCAAGTGTTCTTCTAACAGGCGCGTGTTCTCGACGCGGATGGCCGCGACCGAGCCGAGCGTCGTCAAAACTTTCAGGTGGTCTTCCGTGAAGCTCGAAGTCGCGAACGGCGAGTCGGCGTAGATCATCCCGAAGATGCGCTCGCCGACTCCGAGCGGGACGGCGAGCACCGAGCGGATGCCCTGAAACGTCACGGTGCTGGAGCGGAAGCGCGGGTCGTGCTGCGCGTCCGAAGTCAGCACCGAGCGCCCTTGCCCGACGACCTCCTCGATGATCGTGCGGCTGACGCGAACCTCGCCCACGTCCCTTTGCCGGTCGTGCATCTCGGCGGCGCGCACGCGCAGCTCGCCCTTGTCGTCGTCGCGGAGCATGATGATGCAGCGCTCGGCGGGCACGGCGTCGAAGACGAGCCGCGCGACCTGACGGAGCGTCTCGTCGAGAGTCGCGGAGGCGAGCAGCGTCACGCCGACCTTCGAGATGAGCGCGAGCAGGTCGCCCTGATCCGCGGCGGCGGCGACGCCCGCGCGGCTCGACACGACGGTCGCGCTCTCCTCGCGGTTCGACGACTGTGTGCGCGCGCCCTCGATGGCTTCGAGGAGGCCCGATGTCGTGTGCTGCGCCGAGTCGAAGGCGATGGTGGCGGCGGGCAGCGGCGCGTCGTCAATCGTCGTCGGGGCGATCCCTCCGTTCGAGTCCCCGTCGCTGAAGACGATCTCGGTCTCGCCGATCTGGATGCGACCGCCGTGCGAGAGCGCGACGACGTTGTCGAGCTTCGAGCCGTTGTAGTAAGTGCCGTTGGCGGAGCCGAGGTCTTGCAGGAGGTACTGGTCGCCCTCGCGCCGCACCTCGGCGTGGACGCGCGAGGCGAACGGGTCGGGCACGCAAACGTCGTTGCGCGCCGAGCGCCCGATGGTGATTCGCAGGCGGCCCAGTTGCAGGTTTTCGGTGGCGCGGTCGGGGTAGTTGACGATTAACTCAGGCATGGCAGTTCAAAAGCAGCGACGAGTGACGAGTGACGAGGCGGAAGCCGAATTCTAACTTGTCACTCGTCACTTGTCACTCGTCATCGTCCTCGTTCTCACTGCCGCCGCAGGCGGTCGAACTCTCTGCCGAGTTCCTGCTCGTAGCGGCGCGACTCGGCGGCGTGCTGCCCGCCGGGGCGCTGCGCGAGTTGGAAGTAGCGCAGGGCGGCTCCGAGCGCGGCGCGGTTCAGGCTGTGGATGTCTTTGCCCTCGACGTAAGAGAGGCCGAGGTAGTAGTTCGCGTCAACGTTGCCGCCGCTGGCCGCGGCCTGAAACTCCTGGAAGGCGGCGGCGCGGTTCGACGACCAGAGTTCGACGCCGCGCTGGTAGTGTTCGGACGGAGTCGAGGCGGGCGCTCGCGCGGGCGTCGGGGTCGGGGTGGCGCGCGGCGCTGGCGTCGGCGTCGGCGCGGGGGTCGGCTGCGAGACGGGCTGGTTGATTGACGCGGTCTCGTCCTCGCGCGGCGTCGGCTCGGGCTGCTCGCCGGGGCGTTGCGTCTGCGCGGCCTGCGCGAGTTCGGCGAGGCGCTGGCGCGCGGTCGAGGCCACGTCTTCGGACGGCGACGCGGCGAGGCGTTGATAGACGGCGCGCGCCTCGTCGGCGCGGCCCGAAAGCCGGAGCGCGTCGGCGTAGGAGAGAAGGTCGCTCGGCTCCGCCGTGTCGCCGACGAGCGAGACGAGGCGGCGGTAAGAGTCCGCCGCGTCGCGGTAGAGTCCCTCGGCGAACTGCGCGGTGGCGAGCTGCCGCCACGCGGTGAAGTCGTCGGGGGCGTTGCGCGTGACGGCCTTGAACTCTTCGATGGCGTCGCGGCGCGCGCCAGAGGCGAGCAGCAGTTCGCCCAAGCGTCGGTGCGCGCGAGTGTTCGAGGGGTCGAGCGCGTTGGCTTCGCGCAGGCGGGCGACGGCCCCGTCCATGTCGCCCTGCGCGAGCAGCGCCTCGGCCTCCGCAAGCTTCTGGTCGAACTCGCTCGTCTCCGCCGAAGACGGCGACGCCGTCGGCACCGGGGTCGGGAGAGCGGCGAGCTGCGGCCTGCGCAAAAACTTGAAGGCGAGGAAGGCAGCCGCGACCGTGCAGGCGAGCGCGACGACGCACGCGGCGGCGACGACGTAAGGCCACTTGCGGCGCGACCCCGCGGCGACGGGCCGCGAGCCGCGGGCCGGCTGCGCCTGCTGCTGCGGACTGACGGAGCGTGCGTCTTGCTGCTGCCCGGCGAGTTGATACTCGCGCGTCGCGTGCGGCGCGGATTCGCGAGACGCCGCCTCGTCTTGCGCGTCGGAGTAGTCCGCTTGGTCGGGGCTTGGCGCGTGTTGGTCGGGGCTTGGGGCGTGCGCGTCCGGCTGCTCGGAGCTTACGGCGCGCGAGTCCGTCCGGTCGAAGGTCGTCGTCTCGCGCGTGACGGGCCGCGGGGTCGTCGCGGCGAAGTCCGAAGGGTCGGGCGCGTCGAGCGAGCGCGTGGGGCGCGGCACGTTGAGCGTCAAACCTTCTTCCGTGTCGCGCGAGTCCGCGACGTGCCCGGTCGGCGCGGCGCGGACGACGGTCGCTTCCGGGTCGCGCAGGAGCGTGTCGCCGTCTGACGGGTCGGACGTGTCGGGCGCGAGCGCGCCGGGGTTTAAGCTCGCGCGCTCGGCATTCAGGTTCGCGACCGTGGCGTTCGGGTCGCGGAGTCTCTGCTGGTCGGCCTCCAGCACCGATTGCAGAATCCGATCCATCTCGGCGCGGCTGACGCGCGAGGTCTTCGCCGAGTCGGACTCCTCGCCCGGCGCGAGTCCGTCGGTCGTGCGCGACGTTTCGGCGTCGAGCGGGACGGTCGCGGCCTGCGGGGAAACGTCGCCGGTGTCGTCGCCCGCGACGCGCAGGGGGACGCCGCAGCGCCGGCAGAAGCGCGCGCCCGGATAAATTTCCGCGCCGCAACTTGGACAGGACTTTTGCATCAGCCGCTCGAAATTTTCCGAAGTCTCACCGGCGAGGGTTTCTAGCGAAGGGGCGAGCGCGCGCCGCGGCTGCGGACGACGACCGTCCCGGCGACGAGGTCGTGCAGCGCGCGCCCGCGCGAGTTGAAGGCCGCGAGCAGGAAGCCGAGTCCGAGCGTCGCCGCCGTCAGCGCGTAGCCTACCGTGTGCCGGACGAGGGCGCGCGCGAAGCTCACCGGAGTGCCGTCGCTGTTGCGCTCGACGCGCAGCCCCGTGAGCCACTTGCCGAACGTGCGGCCCGTGAGTCCGGCGACGATGACGAAGTTCAGCACGGCGACGATGCCGACGGCGACGATGCCGCCCGTCAGCACGACGGAGCTGCCGCGCCCCGTGTCGCCGAACGTGCGCGCGAGCATCGTCGCGAACGCCAGCACGCCCGCCAGAAAGATGTAGTCAATCAGCAGCGCGCCGCAGCGCAGAGTGAACGGCGCGCCCGCGGGCGCGACGCCTGCGTCGTCGCGCCCGACGTATGCGCGCGCTCGCGCGTCTCGCGGCGGCGCGACGGGTCTGTCTTGTTCGAGTCGAAGGGACATAAAATCAGTGGTCAGGAGTCAGGAGTCAGGAGTCAGAATGGGAAGACGGTAGCCGTTTTACTTATTCTGACTCCTGACTCCTGACTTCATCCGATTAAAAAGTGCAGCGTCGTCTCGCCCAGGCGGAGGCGGTCGCCGTTGGCGAGCGGTCGCGGCTGGCGTGGGCCGAGGCGGACGGCGTCGTTGACGACCGTGCCGTTGACGCTCCCCAGGTCTTCGAGGAGAAAGGTGTCGCCCTCGCGCCAGATGCGCGCGTGGCGGCGCGAGATTTTCGTCTCCGGGTCGAAGCGCGAGAGGTCTATGTCGGGGAAGATGTTCGACTGCGGGTCGGTGCGGCCCACGAGGTTCATCTCCTTTTCGAGCGTGAACGTCGCCTCAAGCTCGGTCGTCCCCGCGACGACGAGCCGCGCGGTCGCGCGCGCCGCGCGCAGGCTCGCGCTCGCCGCCGCGATGGGCTGGCGCGCGCCGCAGTGCGGGCAGAAAACGTCTTCGGAAGAGATCGACTTGCCGCAGAAGCCGCAGAAGACGCGCTCGACCGCAATCGTGCTCACGCTCTGCGACTGCGGCCCGCGCACCGCGCCGTAAGTCACCGCGCCCGCGCGCAGGCGCTCGACGTGCTGCGCGAGCGTGTCGCGCATCTCGGCGGCGGAGCGGAAGCGCTTCTCCGGCTCGTACTCGACGGCGCGCATCAGAATCCACTCCATCTCGTTCGAGATGGCCGGGTTGATCTGTCGCGGCGTCGGGTTCTTCGTGAAGTCGAAGATGAGCAGCGGGTTGTCCTGCGGGTCTGCGCCCGTCGTCAGGTGAAACATCGTCGCGCCCAGAGAGTAGATGTCTGTGCGCGGCTCGGCCTTGCCGCTGAAGAGTTCGGGCGGCGCGTAGCCCATCGTGCCCACCGCCGTGACGCCCTTCTCCTGCGGCGCGACCCAGCGTGCGATGCCGAAGTCAATCAACATCACGCGACCGTTGTTGCCGTCAATCATCAGGTTCGCGGGCTTGAGGTCGCGGTAGATGATCGGCGG
>Ga0070740_10000610_pt1 | contig 68483 bp, 73 predicted proteins | sample Coa_R2_FD_67286 | JGI IMG/M metagenome (GOLD analysis project Ga0070740, IMG submission 67286) | Surface soil microbial communities from Centralia Pennsylvania, which are recovering from an underground coalmine fire - Coalmine... | ecosystem: Environmental > Terrestrial > Soil > Unclassified ... | reverse complement strand
AATTTTGTAAAGTTGGCTTCATTGTAAAAGCAAAAGCCCCTCAGTCTGGCATCGTATCTGGCAGGTAATGATATCTCGTGTTCTAGCAGCTGGTGGATTTTCTGCATATGAAAGAAAGAGCCCATATCAGCAAATACGCTTATTCCATTCTTGCCTGCAGATTTTGCATGTTTTAGCAGGCCGTCAACAAAAGTCATGAGGCCAATTTCGCTAAAATATGCCTTGATAGAATCAATTATGGCAAGCGAGCCATCTTTTTCATACTGTTCCAAGTCAGCAAGTTCTTTTAGTAAAACCTGCCTTACTTGGCTGGTACTTTCATAGAAGGGAACCACCAGTACGATATTGTTATCTTCCTCCAGGAACTGCTTTACAGTGGAGGAGTATATTGTTCTCCAGACAGGTATTTCCGAATACCTCACGAGGTAGTGAGAGCCGTAGGCAGCTTCACTTAACTGCCGTATTGAATCCTCAATGTCTACTGTAAGGATATTGCTTTGTTGCTGTGACGGTGGTGATGGTGATGCCATTGACTTTTTCTTTCCTGTCCTTCTATATCCCCTTCTCTACTGCTGCATTACACTTACATATTTTGAAACCAGCTCTTCCAGTTCGCTCAACGATAGAGGTTTGTCTATAAAGCTGGATTCAGCTGCAGGAAATATATTCTGGTATTCGCTCCTCAGAACTGTATCAGTGATCATGAACAATACCGGGACTCTTTTTATGTCATGAATTGCTTTTGCCAGCTCAAAGCCATTCATTGAAGGCATCCTCACATCGGTCAATACGAGGTCATACTCGTCTGGATGCTCTTTGTAGCGAGCCAAGGCCTGAGCCGGGTCTGAATATGCATCTACTTGAAACTTTCTTTCCAGACCTCTGCGGAACACATACAATATGTCTCTGTCATCGTCAACAAGCAGTATCCGCCTTTTCTGCGAAGTCAAAAGACTTGCCACATTAAATTATATTAAATACACCTCTAAAAGCTTTAACGAAGATTTTTCACCCCCGGCTTTGATGCGCTAGATCAGCTTTCTAGAAAGCGTCCTGCTCTACCAAGCAGAATGCTGTCCATCTTTCTTTGATTAATGTATGCGATCGTCATTACAATATAACGGTGACAAATAAGCTTCTATCTGTATCTGTTCCCCATATTTTTACAGCATGTTACCATTATTATTCATTGTATCGCAGTATGCTGTTTTAGCAATTGTTATCTTGGTCTCGTCATAATCAATGGTAAAACGAGCAGGGTAACAAGGCTTACCAGTATGAACATTGGTTGATAGTGTGCTAGAGTCGTACTCGCCACTCCACCAAATGTTGCACCCATTCCCGTAAGAGACATTAGCAAATTGCTTGCACAGGCAGGGCATCCGCCGAATAAACCTGCTGACATGCCCACTATGCCAGCAAATTTGCTGCTTCTCTGTTTGCAACTGATGGTACTCTCTCTTGCGCTTATATTTGAAGCCAATGCGAAATTGATTCCAACCAAGGCAGGCAAAAGAGCTAAAAGAAGAATATTGGTTGGAATAAGCATGATTCCAAAATGTTCTGATAGATATATTGAAATCACAGGAAAGGAGCCAGGGTCGCCACAGCAACCTATTACATGAGTTGACGGAATTTCTACTCCATACGCCCGGGAGAATAGAAGCTCAGGTCTGTATACAAGTGTATTTGAAGTGAATAAGAACAAAATGAGATAGCCTATGCAAGATACCCAGAATAGATTTCTTATTTTTCCTCTATTCAGGACTTGAGCGATAAGAAATGCAAGATGGGGTGATCTCTGTTGCATACTTGCTCCTTTTGTCCAAGAAACTAACATAACTCTGAAGCCAAAAATTGATACAACAATGCCAGCCAGCATAAAAATAAAGGTAGGTAAAGCTATGGAATCAAATAGCTCTGACTGATTTTCAGTTAGCACAATATTTCTTCCTTCAGTTATACCTCCAACTGAAAAATATTGCGAAAGGTAGACGCACAAGATGATGACAATACCGCTAGCAAGTATTACGAGACCTCTTCTTTGCAGCGGTTGATGTAGAATCTGCATTATATCACTGGCTTGACGATATTGGATCTTTTGCGATGTGGCTATTACTCAAGTAATACGATTACCCCGCAATCCTAGTGGCCTTGATGTGAAATATTGTCCTGTGAACCAAGTACAGAGGCAGACACACTACCAGTATCACAATAGATAGAATTAGCATGTATGTTCCCGCATCATTGTGGTCCTGAACAGAATAGAACAGGTATACTCGCTCATTCAAGATAGAAAACATAAGACCTGCAAAACTCATCATACTACACAGAGCAAACAAAAGGATGATTCTGAATGATTCGCCAATTAACCTGATAGCTACGAAACCTGTTGCTCCGACTGCAATGAATGAGATGTGCTGCAGGATATGAATGCCCAAGTTCGCACTGGCAAGGTCAAAAATAGACGGGTAATGCCAGAAGCCAAGAAGGGCAGAAGGTATGATCACCCAGATAAACCAATACTTTCTATCTAGACCGAAGATTCTTCTAAGGATTATAGTCCATGTTTGAATTGCAATATAGCCGGTATTCATTAGCTTCTGCTTTCTCTTATCTTGATTGCTGGCTGCCAGCTTTATTTTGGAAGATGCAAGCCGCAATGCTGTTTCTGCAACCATAACCGACATTGCGCCAATCGCAAAGAATACTGCATGTTCTAAAATCATGTGTAAAGCAAGATTTTCTTCTGCAAGCTGAAGAAATGAACTCTGAACAGAGATCTCGACAAGAAAGACAAATGAAACTATTAGAGCATATTCTCGCCAGACCATTCAAATTCTTCGCCCTATATACTGGCTTGATCTCAATCATTATCCGCTGCATCCTAAACTATATCAATATTATAACATTCGATCTGACTAGATTATCTTGAGGCAGTACTATCAGCTGCTTCTGACTGCCAGCAGGATCATACCAGTTCGTTTATCAGCTCATCTATAACAGTCAACTTTGTAGCCTTGGTTATTGTTTTGAACAATTTTGCGGCACCTTTCTTGAGTCTAAAGCAGGCCAATGGTTCTCTGCATGCATTTTGGATGCTTGCCAGCCAAATAGGGTTTAATATCTTTGGAGATATGAGGAATCGGATTATGCTGAAATTGGGTGCAAATTGTAGATAGAATATTCACTGCAAGGATATTCGTCACGCTTGGCAATATCGACATTGAATCCAAATCTGAAATTTGCTTTCTCTGCCCAGCATCCTTCTGTAGAGATACAGTATTTCAAGCCGGCGTGCTATCATTGTCGCAGAAGCATTTAACCATGACATATTACTTAGCAGTGCAACATGGCAGTGCTGGCTATTACCTGAATATATCCTCCCGAATCAATCTCGATCAATTGCTGTAGTCCAGAGCAGGGCTAATAACGTCAGGTCACTCGGATAAATTGATTGAACAGAAATTGATTTCATTGTCAACGAATAACAATATCAGAGTACAATCAGGTAGCAGATTCAAAGGTCATCTTGGCTTGATCATATCGGTATATTGCATATGCCATTCCAACTCCCCCACCCATTACAAATCCATAGAGAAGGTAGGCTACAATCCCTATTCCAAGAACGCCCTCTATGTATGCTGCATACGAAGGCACAGCCATATTATAATTGGGACTCCAACCATTCATTGAAGATTCTGTCTGTGGATATGAGCTTGCTGACTTTGCAAGCAGGCTGGGATAGACTGAAATAACAATGGGAACATACAGGACTAAAAATGCAATAATTCCTGTGATCAGGCCAAAGCCCACGGCTCTTTTTCTATTGTAAACATTAAGCTTTCTGACCCTAGACACTACAATGCCAAACACTATGCCAACAGCTATTCCCTGAATCAGGATTATCGAAAAGGCTGCAAATCCGATTGATACGGGATTGTGGGAATTAGAATCAACAATGGACAGGCCCAGTCCCTGAAAGAATACGCCTTCTGGCATTCCAAATGCCAAAGGTAGACTCAGCACTATCCCTGTAAATGCAATTGCACCTATAAAGCCAGCAAATGCACCATAGGCAGCTCCCTTTCTTGCAGAATACAGAGAATATGCGTTTCTGTTTCGATATTCTTTCCATCGATCCTTTGTGGAATCGTCGCCACTCAATGCCATAATGTGATATAATGTTTAGAATAGTATTTATGCAGAAATCAGGCCAACGGAAAATGAATGCATGTACATTTTCCAGCATATTGGTTTTCTTTTCTTTATTTCTGATCTAAGCTCTGATGATTCACGAAAAAACATCAGGACCAATCAAAAGCTACCTATATTATATGAGGACATGGCGCGGTTGCTTGATGACTTTGCAGGTATGGCCTTCCTCTTCGAAAACTATGGGATATAAGGTCAACCTAACATCTCAGCTTTACATAGGTGTCTGATGGCAAGGTATAGTGTGTGACGGACATTTAATCATGCTATAGCATCAATCCGAGGGCCGGACTGCTTGTCCCTTTCCTCGTATTGTTCAAGTATTTTGTCAGTGTCTTGTTCTCCTTCTCTGATTAGCTGCTTGATCATATCGAGTGAAAAGTCGGCATCCTCAAAAAGGTAATGCACCTTTTCTTGTCGTTGTATGCGTATCATCTCATCTATTACGGCTCCCCTTCTGGTAGAGATCTTATCATATTCTGGAGAAATTTGATTACGGAATGATTCCTTGGAATCGTTGTCAAGCGTATCCATGGCATATGCGCGTTCAAGCATCTCGTACATTCTATCAAGCAACGATATCTGTTCAGATATACTCTTGAATACATTCGTGTTAACAGTTGTTTTATCCTCAAAGAGTATGTCTCTTGCTCTGTGAACAGATTGCAGAAGATCGGCTGGAATTTCATTTTGTCTCTTTGGGAATACATTGCTGATATACAACTTCTTTGGTCGCTCGGGTGATGAGTCTATTACAGACATAACTGGCGTATTCCTCTGCAGGCTGCCGTCCCACAGGAATGCTCTGTTTCTCTCAGTCCAAGATATTCCGTAAAAGACATAGGCTGCGCAACCGCTGATGCATTCAGCGTCAATCTTCATCTTGTTGCTGTCAAATACATCTAGATCGCCTTTCTGTATATTAGTTGCAGTTACGATAAGCCGTGGACTGTGGTCATTATCGGGTCTGAGTTTTTCAAAGTCTATGTATCTGTTCAAGGTGTTCTTTAGAGGTTCGATATCGTAAATGAAGGGCCATCTAAATGGAAACAGGTAATCTCTGCTAAATGGCATGAGCCATTTGGGAGTTGAAATCATTGGATGGCCCCAGAAAAACGATTTTGTTGATGCCAGGATCATCCTGATTATATCAGGCACAGGAAAAGATGGTAACAGAAGAGGTGGATAGGCCATTACAGCTTCTGCCAGAGAGAGCCAGAAATGCTCAAGAACGGCAGAACTGCTCTGTTTGTTGTCTGGGCTGTCCTTATCAGGCAGTCTGCCTGCTGCTATTAATGCAGCATTTATCGCTCCTATTGACGTGCCAGCAACAATATCGAATTGGATGCCGTGTTTTTCAAGTGATTTATAGACTCCGCATTCATAAGCGCCAAGAGATCCGCCTCCCTGCATGACAAGCACGTTTTCGACCGGCGGGCTTTTCTTATCTCTGTCTTTTGGCACTGCAGAACTATAAGGAATAGCTTGCCTCCCAGAACTATTGGATTTATGTTGCTTTCTGTTGTGACTTGGCATGGCTTTTGACACAGTTACAAGGCGGATAAGATCATGCTGCCTCTGCAGTACCCATACTCTGCGGATCCCTGTGAAGACTGTTATACTCGGCAATTTCTTCAGCTGTTGGCTTTCTCTTTGCGGCTCTTGCAAAGTTGTAAACAAATAGAAACTGTGCTATGCCAACTATTAACGCAAAGAATAGCAGCCACGGCATAGCCCAGCCCCATGCGTCAGGCATTACTGCCTCTCTGCGGATGGCCCCCTCAGTACCAATGATATTAAAGAGAAGTGCAAAGCCAAATCCACCAAATATTGTCATCCAGAAGTGAATTTCACCAAGGGTCTTGCTCATGTGCTTCTTTGTGAGGTCTGGAAATATTGCATAGAAAACGCCAAACGCAAAAAGTAGCGGTCCCAGCAGCAATATCATGTGAATATGCCCCGGGATGGACATCGTGTTATGCAGATACATATCAGTTCCCCACATGCCGGTCTGGGCACCCTGAAAGCCACCAAAAGCCCACCCCGCAAGGCCCGCCATGAAGAACCTGGATGTTATGTTCCAGGAAATCTTTGACCTCCAAACAAATGTCAATATAGTTATTATGGTCAGGCCGGATGGCCATACAATTCCCAGAGTAGCAGTTTGAGAAAGCATCTGGAGCCAGACAGGATTTGGAATATCCATAAAGACATGGTGAGAGAATACCAAGACTGAAAAAGCAAAATAAAATGGCCATGGACGGTATACCCATTTGTTGTAGGGCGAGTTCTCTTTGCCGTATCTTGGTACGAAAAAGTATAGCCCTCCGAGGAATATCAAGAGCGGAAAGTATACAATCGGATGTGCAAAAAACCACCAAGCATCTTTTGTCAAGAGCCAGTTTGAAGCTGTAGTAGGATCCTGAATAGATTGGAATCCATGAGCAAGCTGCACAAATAGACCAGGGTTGCCGACTATCTGAACCATTGCTGTTACGAAGGCAGCTACCACTAGTATTGAGACATGTGGTGTTGCTAACCGCCATTTCCTTGGGAACCAGCCCGTTATTCCAAGCAGAGACGCCCATCTCACGGAAGCAGGCAGATTTTCCAAATGAATTACGTGTTCATGCACCTCGTCTGCATCAGCATTTTGTCTTCGCTGCGTGCCTACCGCAATTTTTCCCCGCAGAACAGTCGTGATAATGACAATACAAAAGAGCGTCAGAGAAACACCAACCAGTACGTCTGCAGTCAAGAATGTAGCTGCAGCTCCTGTACCCCAGGTAACATCCGGCTGACCGGGTAGAAAAGTTAATGGCATCAGGTTGTACCAGCCTGCACCGAACCCAAACAACGTGGAGAGCAGAATCAGTATAATCGCTGCTTCCATTATCCAAAATGACGCTTTTGCCACAGTGATGCCGGAGAGCGGCTTTCTGCCCCATTTGCTTGTTGCATAGTACGAAAACCACATTGTATTCATGGAAAGTACGCCAAACATCATTGTCTGGCCGTGAGCTGTCAAGAATGCATACCAGAGGACATTCTGTTCGGTTGTATTAACACCCAGTACAGGGACATCCTCTTGCATTATCCTCATCCCCATTGCAAGACCACCGGCTATGAGAAAATTAATGAGAGCTGCTCCCATGAACATGAGAACCAGTTTCTTAAGCTCAGGTGAAATGTCGTACTGTGGAAGTGCAGGTGGTTCTTTTGGATACCTCTCTTCCCTTAACACCTAGCTAGCTCAATCCTCCCTTTACAATGTTTGGCAAATGCGTCATGCCAGCTAATGCTGGCGGGTATAATGCTGAAAGGATATGAGAACCTGCACGGGACTCGGCAAAAATAAGCCCGGAACTTGGGCTTGGCAGATTGGAGGCCGGCGCAGACGTCGGGACAACTATTGTCTTTGAAGATGACGTACCGTTTGTGTTTGTATTTGTGCCAGCAACCTGCGGGATCACTGTAATAGAAGATGTCATGTACGGATGGGAGTAGCCGCAATATTCGAGGCACCTGACCATGTAAACCCCCGGTTGCTTGAATGTATAGTAAAATACATTGTCAAGCTTGGGTATTACTTGCATCTGAAAAAGTATAGGCGCACCATCTGATGGTCCAGCAAAGACACCAAAGCCGTGGTTTACATCAACCGAATGGGCAATAAACTTGACAGGCTCGCCAGCGGTTAGAACTACTTGTGACGAGTTTCCTGGCTGCAGAGGACCCTGGCTTACCTTGTTCATAAGCCAGAACCACTGACCTGCAGTCACGTTGACAACTTGGATACTGCTCTCTGGCGTACTGGCAATAGCAGAAAATGCGACTGGAGGCATCCAGTTATAACTGATTACCCAGAGCCATACAAGCACTATAGCAGTTCCAATTGCCCACCATGTTTCAAAACGGTATTGTCTCTTTGAAAGTGCTGATTGCTCCCTCATCTTTGTAGTCAACATCGAGATGAGGATGCCTCCGGCTGTAACGCATACCACGATTATGAATATGTAAACGAGAGTGTATGGCCCCCAGCCATAGTCTGCTGCCAAATTAACTGCAGCCATCTCACTTTTTCTCTCCTGTGACTACAGATGGACTTTCTGTTGCAGAGGGACCTACCTGACCGGGACTTGTGTTTGGATGCTGGTTGCCAGGACTTTCGTTGCTAGTAGTGGGGGCATTCTCTGTTACGACAAAATCCCCCTTCATCCCAAGCCAGATGTGGCCCCGTACCTGGCAGTAATACATGAAGTGGCCGGCCTGATCTGCTTTAAATGTCGTAACTGTCATGGTATCTGGATTCATAAACTCATCAATATGTCCCTCTTTGAACACTTCTTGACATCCAGGGCAGGGCATGTCTGCCATGACGTTGTAAGGAATGTAGTTCATCCTTTGAGGCAGAGTCATATTGTTGGTCTTTTCCATCAGAGCCAATGATTGATTTGAGATCAGTGCGATACCAAAATTATGATCCATATGACCTGCATTTATGACGGCAATCTGAACAACATCACCCTTGTTTACTGTGATTGTCGGGCCACCTGTCGTACCGTTCCACCCAAAGTCCCTCTGGATCAAAAGGAATTTCTTATCAATGTGCTCGCTTTGACTCTGACTCTGGGCTGCCGCGCTCTTGACGCTTAGTGGAACCAAAGTACTTGCGCCAACTGTTAGATGAGCCTGAGGAGATTTCGAAACAGACATTGCAAGCAGGGTGCTGATTGCCGATGCAATGACTATGAGACCTATCCCCATGACAACTTTACCATTAAAGGAATACGGGCTCGGTTCCGGGGGCCTGATATTGTTGGTATCATCCTGTCGCCTATCTGGGTATTCATCATTATTATTATCTCCAGCCATAAGTTATTGCCACAAATTGACTAGGAAGACCTCATATAGCTAAAAAGGGTTAGCAGCAAGTCGACCGGTTTTATCTTTATATGCCCGTAACAGAAATTGATTTTGAAAGTGCAAGATCAGAATTTTCTTCCTAGGTGAGTTCGGGAAAATATCCTAGCAATACACCCTGTTATCCCTTTTTTAGGAATGAGGTGCCCTATTCTTTAATGGTATCATCAAACAGAGCGCTTCGGGCTGGAGGGCTCGCTTTGGTGGTTATCGCTTTTGCACTGATGGCTTATTTTGTTCAATATTCAAAACAGTCTGCTATTGGTATCGCCCAGCAGATAAATACGGTAAATAGCACTGCGGCAAATGTTACAAAGTTAACACAAATTGCATCATCCCAGCATCCTGGAACTTCAATTGTTACTATACCTCTCGGAGCAGGGGTGGAAGGCAGGGTGCTGGAGTATTTTGTTCCTGCCAATCTTACAATTAATGCTGGTGACACAGTTACATGGGTTGACCATGATACTGTTGCGCACACGATTACAGCTGCGGCCTTTGATGGGGTAGTCTATCCAGCCGGCTCTACTATCGGTAACAATTCATTCAGCCATGTCATATCTAATCCCGGGGTTTATGCATACTTTTGTCAGATACATCCGTGGATGAGTGGTACAATCAATGCGATAGGAAAAGGCAAGTTGCCTGCCACTACAATAACTGCAGCACAGAATGTTACCACAACCACATCTAACAATGTGCAGGTGATCATGGTGCACGGTGCTCCCTATATTCCGCAGAATGGACATGGTGTTTATTATATTCCTGAGAATGCCCAGGTTCCAAGCGGCGCTACTGTAACTTTTACAGACAAGGACTTTGTAGCACACACCGCAACTGCATCTGATGGCAAGGCCTTTGATACAGGCCCGGTACTGCCTGGCAAATCAATAACAATTCGTGTGAACGGAATAGGCAAAGTTGCTTACTATTGTGAATTCCATCCATGGATGCAAGGCAGTCTCACTATGTTGAGTTCCGGAAATAAATAAGAAACAGGAAGATAGATAGATAGTTACTATCGCTTTCCCTCGCTGTTTTGACTATTGATCGCTAGAAAGTGCTACTTGGGCACTGCTTCAAAAATTGATGCAATCAAACTAATTCATAAATCCAAAACATTTGGATTTGCAAATCCGAAATTACTTCCATTAACCAACTCCCGTACACAAAGAAGCAATATAATTACGAATTTCATTCTCAAACCTGTTAAATAATCTAGAGATTCACATTTGATAATGAGTTCTAACTTCCGTAAATCTTTTATCGAGATCTCACTAGTGGCAGTCATTCTGGTCATTGCAAGTCTATCTGCGAGATTACTACCTTCAGAGGTATTTGCACAGGAGCCAACGAGTGTTCCTTCAAGCTCTAACAACCCAAAGCTAAATGAAACATTACCTACAGAATTGCCATACAACAAGGCGGCCCAGAACTATCTGGAAAATCTGAGCATGCCACAAAATCTCACATTACCCAGCACCAACCAGACAGATACAGGATTGGAGCCAGAACATCAAAATGATTGGATAACAGCAAATCACGATATCTATTACACAAGGAATAGTCCCCAGACAATAATTGGAAGAGATAACGTGAATCAGCTGCAGGTCAAGTGGCTATTTTTGGATAAAAACCCTATACAGAACCCTCCTCTGATAATTGGGGACAGGGCATATGCAGAAGATAACAAGGCACGCATCATGGCATTTGATCTCAATACCGGCCTCAACCTCTGGACTGTAGATATGCATGGCGATGGGACATTCCACGGAATGACATATGACCAAGGCATAATTTTCGCGCCTACCGGTGATCAATCAACTATCGTGGCCATCAACGCAACAAATGGAAAAGTAGTATGGCAGTCAAAGCCACTTGCCCCTGATAGTATTGGATATCAGGTTGTGAACCCTCCCATAGTCTGGAAAGATTATGTGATTGCCGGCTCTGCTGGCGGTGACGAGCCGACCGCACTGGGTCTGGTACAGGGAAATATCACTGCACTAAATAGAACAAATGGCCAGATTTTATGGAATTTTCGCACAACAGTGGGTGACTGGGTAGCACCCGGGAAATCGCCACCTAATGGGGGCGCCACGACATGGTCTGGTGGATCCTTTGACCCGGACACTGGGACTCTGTACATTCCAGCAGGAAATGCCTCACCTGACTTTAATGCAACGGGATTAAGGTCATCCTCTAATCTCTACGTAAACAACATGCTTGCAATCAATATAACTACAGGCAAGCTCGTATGGGCGACTCCTTTTATCGCCAATGGGACCATATTAAGTGATGTAAAAGTGCCTGATACTCATGACTGGGATACAAGCTGGGGAAGCACCCTGAGTTCAGTTACATTGGATAATGGAACCAGAGAAAAGCTGGTTATAGGAACAGACAAGCGGGGTGATGTGATGGCAATGGATGCGGCGACAGGCAAGCCTATCTGGTGGAAAACAATTGGGACGGTATACAATACTCACGCCATCCCGACAGCGAATGGCAGTGGAGAAGTATGGCCCGGAACGCAGGGCGGAGTTGAAGATTATCATGCAGTAGATAATAACACAGCCTTCTTTGCTACTAGCAGCATGGGTTTTAACTATTTTGTGAATTCTACAAAACCGGAACTCGGATATGAAGTGCCTGCCATTAATTCAATAGCAAACGGCGTAGGAAATGGAACAATAACTGCAATTGACCTGAAGACAGGTGCAATTAAATGGCAGGATAAAACCGAATTCCCGACGTATGTATCGCCACTGGTTACCAATGGACTGGTATTTACTGGCGAACAGACGCCTCTGGGAAAGCCATATACAGTCAATGCATTTGGAGCGCCGATCAGCGGTCCGCTGATACCTTCAGGAATCATCATGGCTCTGGATAAAGATACAGGCAAGACGCTCTGGGAATTCAATGTTGGTGCTCCTGTTGGCATAGGCGGCCCCTCAATTGGACAGGGCATGTTACTTGTAACTGTAACCAATCCATCTGAGACACTGGCTAACCAGGTAGGCGGAATATTTGCATTCGGATTGCCACAGCAAAACAACCCAGTGTCCATCCCTCTTCCTCTAAACGTAACTGCAGGGACTGTCTCTAATTTTACAGCTGCAGGGTTGCCCAACAGTACATCTGCATCGCAAACGGCAATATCATCTCTAGGATCAAGCAGTAACAGTAACGGTACAAATGCTGCTCAACCAGCAGCTAATTCAACAGCCTACAACCTCACGCCGCCTCACAATACGACAAATATTCAGGCTACAGAGACTCCATCCCTGAATGTAACGGGGGGAAATTCCCAGGGCACAATCAAAGTGACAGGAAGCGGCTTTACACCTAATACCAATGTTACGATTGCCATAAATGCAGATATAGAATCACCTGCTTGGATGATGGCCACCAGTAATGGCACATTTGCTTCCACGTTGCCAGTTCCAAAAGACGCGGTTTCCGGTTCAACATTGAACGTAGTGGCGACAGACGTAACTGGCGCTCAAGCTTCTGCGACGTTTCAAATCCATTAGTCAAGAAAAAAAATGGCAGCCTGTTCCTTGGTCTCTCTTTGCCTTGCATTTTTTGTGCCGATCAACATAAATCAGAATGAAAAAAATGGCAGCCTGTTGGCAGCATTGCAAAATAATCATTTGCAGTCCTCTACTCTGGATTCATAATTGATCTGTTGTAATTCATTTACTTCTGAAAAATAGATTCTCCATTAGATTTCATATTCTTATTACGAGGATCTGTTAGTGCAACAAAATATCATCTCTTTAAATTCTATGTGGTCTAGTTGCAGTTACAGTGTGGCTATGAATAATACCGGCAAAAAAGAAAGACTTCTTAAAAAAGAGGCACTTTTCTCAGTTTTTATCTGCGGACTCCTTGTAGTTTCAATAATCACATTTTCATCTGGTGCAGGTTACGGCCATGATTTTCAAGCGCAGGCCGAGCCTTCCAGCGACACGCATATAACTATACCTGCGGAATTGAACGTTACAATAAATTCTGGCAACCCACCATCAACAAGTAATTTTAACATTGCACCGGGTTACAGCATGCAACCAATCCTCTGGAACCTCACTCTTCCTGATGCGATGGCATTTGACGACAATGGGAACATGTACGTGGCAGAGGCAGGAGCTGCATATGGGAGCTTTAACCCTCCTGTAAAGATCCTAAAGGTAAACGAGCAGACAGGGAATGTATCTACACTAGTAGACAGGTTTCTAAATGGTCCGGTCCAGGATATTGTTTACTATAACGGAATGCTATATGCTTCGCATAAAGGCACGATTTCAACTATTGACATAAAAAATGGCCTTGTTCAGGACATCATCAGAGGCCTTCCTTGGGGCGATCATCAAAATAATCAGCTCGTCTTTGGTCCTGATGGAAGGATGTACTTTGGAATAGGGACTGTCACAAATAGCGGAGTAGTCGGCATTGATAATTATCTCCCGAATATCGGCTGGCTCGCACAGGTTCCATTTCTCCATGATGTACCTGCCAAAAATATTACAGTGACTGGTGGCAATTTTACTGCACCTGATGTTACCCAACCCGGGCCGATGCAGATTGCCGAGGTAAAACCACTTGTAGCAAAGATCACGCCCCCCGCCGGTGTCGGTAACGTAACAACAGGCGCGTTTGTTCCATTCGGGACTTCAGCACCTAGCGGTCAACAGATAGCCGGAAACATAAAGTGTTCTGGTTGCCTGCTCAGCTCAAAGCCTGATGGAACGGATCTCAAACTAGTAGGATGGGGATTCAGAGAGCCTTATGGAGTGACGTTTGATAACAGCGGCAAGCTGATCGTCTCGGTGCAAGGCGCAGATGAGCGAGGAAGCCGACCGATCGCAAATGATACTGACAAGATATATCAGATTGATGTGACAAATTCAAGCAACTTGGGCAAATTCTATGGCTATCCTGATTACGTGGGAGGACAGAACAGGACGCTGTCTTCCGTGACCGATCCACTGTTCCAGTCGCCAAGAGGAAGCCAGCCTCTACAATTTCTGATGCAAGATCATCCCATGCTTGATACAAAGATATTTGCAAGTGTCGGATCTGCGACTGGGATCTCTGAAGCCGCTTCGTTGGCCTCACAATCCAAAAACACAAGTGGTTCTTTTGATGCGAATGGGTCAATTTACTTTGCTGAATTTGGTACGTATGTAAAGCCATCCAAACCGGCACCCGGCATCAGCGGACAAAAGATTATCAAGCTCGACCCAAATACTGGCAATTTCAGCGACTTCATTTCGCTAAAATCTAATGATACTTCATTTAGGCCAGTTGGCCTAAAGTTCAGTCCAGATGGTAGTGCACTGTATATTGCTAGCATCGCCAAAGTTGAGCAGAGAAGCACCCTTCCAAACGGCACTCCATTGCCGATGCCGATGATCTGGTATTATCCCCACACAGGAGTGGTTTGGAAGGTAACACATTCATCCAATAGCAATAGCTTGCCGCCTCCCCAGATGTTAAAACCACACCTATCAACTGACCTCACTGTCACGATCAATTCCGGCAAGCCCCCGACATCCCAGTTCATAAGCCTTCCAAAGGGTTACAGCATCCAACCATTGATCTGGAATATCTCTATTCCTACGACAACAGCCTTTGATGATAAAGGTAACACGTACGTTGCAGAAGGCGCGTTTGCTTACGGACATCTGATTCTCCAGCCAAGGATATTAAAAATAGATCCAAACGGGACAATGTCAGTATTTGTAGACAGGGGGCTTGGAATACCGGTAACAGGACTGGAATTCCACGATGGGAAACTGTACGTTTCAAATGGAGGCATGATGTCAACCATTCCAACAGATGGGCCAAAGAAAGGTCTGGTACAAACGATAATTCCTGACCTGCCTACTTTAGGAGATCATTACGCCGATCAAATGGCATTTGGTCCTGACGGAAGAATGTACTTTGGAATTGGAACGACTACAAACAGTGGGGTAGTTGGTAGAGATAGCTTCCTCGGAGGCTGGGCGACGCTGTATCCAACCCTTCACGACATCCCAGGTAAGAACATCACCTTAGCTGGCCTGAACTTCAAGACTCAGGACTACTTCTTGCCCACCAATACCAGTGCTACTGCGGTCACAGGAGCATATGTCCCATTTGGCACGCCTACATACAAAGGCGAAGTCATACAGGGCCAGTTGCGCTGCAGCGGCTGCCTTATGAGTGCAAAACCTGATGGAACGGATCTGAAGATGGTAGGCTGGGGGTTCAGGCACCCATATGGTGTGGCTTTTGACAAAGACGGCGAACTCTTGGCATCTCAAAATGGTGTTGATGAAAGGGGGTCAAGACCAATTGCAAATGATGGCGACAAGATCTGGAAAATAGATGTTTCCAATGCATCCAATTGGGGTCTGTGGTATGGCTGGCCTGACTTTTATGGCAATTCACAACCATCAACCGATAGCCAGTTCTCTTCTGCAGAATCACCTCAAGCCAATCAATTTTTGATGGCAGTACATCCGCCTGTGGAAAAACCCTTCTCTCTGGTGCAGGTCGGAGCAGCGGTTACGCAGATTGCAGTGCCACAGAACACAAATTTTGGCTACAACCAGTCAGATGTGTTCATAGGTGAGTGGGGAACACTTGCACCCCAGACGCATTTGATCGCAACCGGTCCATTAGGAGCGTCGCCTGGAGGGGTGATGGGGAAAGTAATTGGGCAACAGGTAATAGTGCTGAATTCAAAGACCGGCAACTATACTGCATTTGCACAACTCAACGCACCAGACGAATATTTCAGACCTACCGGTGTAGTGTTCAGCCCTGATGGTAAATCGCTCTTCATTACAAGTAACGGAGCAGCTGAAGTCAGAAACATAACACCTACAGGCGCAACACTTCCGCTCTGGACACCCTGGTCATATCCAAATGCCGGGGCGGTATGGAAGGTAATGCATGAAGGAAAATAAATCACAAATGATCCAGAATTAACTTGACGAAATGTTATCTGGATCGTCTACCACCTATCCGGACCATTTCTATGTATTACAGTATCATTGAATCAAAAATCGAGTTTAGGGATTATCAAAGATCTGTGGAATTGGCTTTGCAAAGAAGGAAAATGGTGCTAGTAGTTGCTTACCATTTTCCGATCATTCCTTTTATTTCTTGCAATTCATTCTCTCTTATGATCCTCTAATTATTTCACCAAATCACTAAGTGTCATTTGGCTCATCGACCTCTGATGATTTTCGGGAAGCATATTGGACTTGGATTGGCTTTGATTCTAACCATTGCCGCTGGAAGTCTAGGTTCTGCCTTCGCCCAATACAATATAACCAATCCTAACTTTACTGCCTTGGCAAATAATCAGACAAGCAATATGACAAGCTATCCGCCGCAAGGACTCAATGGCAGGCCCAATCCTAATGTTAATTCAACATCGTCCACTAATGCGACAACAACATCTCAAGCGTCTAATTCTACTATCGCCACATTCTACGGAAAGGGCGACTTTGGCCACCTAGCTATTCTAGCTAATGCGACGGATAGAAGTGTACCGCACTCATTTATTGGCACGGTTGTTGGTGGAAATTGGAGTATAAATGTCGTAAATGGAAAAGTGAAGTATTTTATAATTAACTTGCAAAGAGTAACCTTGGGCGGCAAGCTGGCAGAAACTTATACATTCAATGGATTGCGAAATATCACTGCCGTGGGAGCTAGTGTGAAGAATAACATAAATGGTAACAATACCGTTATGCTGAGTAGTTACAACAACACTGCGTTCAACGGAACAACCGACATATCCACAAACGGAACTCTACAATTTACAAATGTGCCTATAACCGTTAACTTGGTAAACGGCCTTTTGCTAAACGTAACAATAAACGACACAAAAACACAAAACGACTTTCCTAATATTCCGCTGCTGGGCTTGACAACATCGCTAAATGACCAGAACGGCAAAAGTATATTGAAGTTAAGGTAATCCTCTTTCTTTTTATGCCTGCTCATTCGCATGGATTAACAGAATTGAATTACGATGCCGTAATATACTTCTGAACAGCAATCAATATCGTGATTTTCAATTCTTCTTTGCAGAAAATTTTAGCCAATATATAATTTGTTTGCAGGACATCTGATTTTATGGACAGCAAGGAACATCTACACAATGACTCTACATCAGAGAAAGGGAATAGATTCAAAGATGGTAATATGACCCTGCTGGAAAAGTTATCCAACGTATCACTGGAAACAAATGCAGCAGAAGCTGATTTTCACTGGCAGATTGGAAGATGGAACCGTTACCAAGAGTTGCTAGACAGGCTAGATGAAAAATGCCAAAAGACCCAAGGTGACGTCAGGCTGAAGCGAAATATCAAACATAACGTCAAGGTGCTGACAGGGGCTGAACTGGTCATCCTATCAACTATAGGCCTGACTGCATTGTTTCTGATGGTAGCTGGGACAACTATGGCTGATGGCTTGTACTCTATAATATGTGGCATAGTGGCCTTGGCTTTTGTTGGCTGGCAGGTTCTTACAAGAATGCACCCGCCGTCAATAATACATTTCAGATGCAGGCCAGAGCTTCACATTGACGAGTATGCCTACATGAATAGAATGATAAGCAAGATACCCAAAGTACAGCGCGACCCGGTGGTGGTACTGCCCAAACTGGAAATGTCAATTCCCAGATCTTGGTTAGCCCAGCAGGGAATGCTAGAGTTTATGAAAAGCCTTGACTTGGAGTCAATGGAGCAGTATAGATCGGAGATAGAGAGTCAGGAACAAGAACAAGTGACAAACTATGCTCATTCCCGCGGACAAGCTGAGAAATAGAATCAAATCTAAGGGAGGAACTAATCACACTAGAAGTTGGATTATCCTAAATTTACCTTACTCTTACATTTTTTATTCGATTTCAATGTAGCTAGCTTACCCCGTAGATGGTGGGGCTGCCAGAGATTGAAATGGTGGTGGATGATGTGCTGGCTATTGCATTCGACCTTGTGGTCAAGGCTGGAGACAAAGAGGCAGCTATATTCACTTGCCTCAGTGGCGTGATCCTCCATACTGCTCCAGTATGGACATATCCATTTTAAAGAGGCGATATATTACTGCAGGCATCACCTGATACATCTCATTTCGCAGACAATAATAGGAAGATGCAGGGATTGCTCACATTGATTTCAAAACGCTTCTAGCGAATCTACAAAAAATCTGATACAAGAGCCATATAGCTTCGAGCCAAATATACCAGACAGGAACTGTGAACATGCAATCAAAAAAGGGCCTGAATACTTAGCAGTTGTAAGCTATCTCTGAGATCCCGCTTCCAAATTCTGGTGTGTAAGCATAATGGCTTTGGATGCACAGACTATAGACTATTATGTTTGACTTTACTGTAGCCATAACTACTGCAGTCATTGCGCTTGACGGGAATTTTGTTTTATTGATAATGGGTTCAGTGAGTAGCATTATTGTCATATCAGACGTAAGTACTAAAAATTCGACATATCTACATACACGAATTCTTCTTCCTTTCGGCCTTATCACTTAATCCTTACAATAAACTTCTGTCTATACTTTTTTGGTCTTGGCCTTGTTCTTAGCAAGAATCCACAGCATGGGCATCTCAATCCATCCCATTCCAAATACATCTCACAGACCTGGCATCGCTTTTGGCCCGCATCGTATCTTCCTACAGCTGTAAAATACCGGCCTGATTTGATTCTGGTTGCTTTATATCTAGAACAAATACTCTTGCATGACACGAGCACACGTCTCTCGCGTAAAGGCTATAATGATAAAAGTACCAGATACCTTTAGAATCTGTTGGAAATATCTCACAAAGTCTAATCTACTATTACATCTACTATTACTGCCCTTTGCTTTTGCGGAGATCGGCAATCTGGCAATTAACCACAACCATTGGAGATGACAGGTAATGTGCAAATTGGTAAATGCAGTTCTGACATGAACAATTGCCGTGTCTCAAATTAAAGTATCAAGAACATCAGCAAATAGAATTTTTATTTTGATCAGGCAAGCTTCGAATATCACAGGACAGATCTGCTCAAAATGGCAATCAGGCTGCTAACTAAAAGAATCGATGATATGTTACTGCAAAACATGATTTTGCAGCGCCAAGGCAAAATGACGATGCTTGATGGAGACATCATTTACTCAACAACCACAAAATTATGCCGGCAGAGTAAAGAAAAAAGTCGCTCCTTTTCCATTAACGTTGTTCTCCGCCCATATCCTGCCGCCATGTGCCTCAACAATTGACTTTGAAATGAACAGCCCAAGGCCGGTTCCCGTCTGCGACTTTGTTGCAAACTTTGTAAACAGCCTTGGATAGATCTTGGGGTCTATCCCGGAGCCTGTGTCCTTGACGGCTATAACGACTTGCTTTTCGCTCTTGCTGGCAGATATCTCGATCTCTCCGTTTGGCGTAAATTTGACAGCGTTGCTTACCAGATTGGAAATAACCTGGGTAAGCCTGTTCTTGTCAGCATCCACGACGATATTTGTCGGCTCGTAAACAAACTTGATGCTGCCATTGGACACCCGGTTTTTTATGTCCTTTATGACAGAGGAGACGATGTAATCCAGATTCACTTTTTCCTTTTGCAGGTTCAGCAGGTTGCCTTCTATTCTTGTCACGTCCAAAATGTCGCTGGTCAGCCTCTCCAGTCTCTGGGCATTCCGGGATATTGCCTGGATATGCTCGTCTTTGTCTTCTGGCTGCATCTCGAGCAGTTCAGAATATCCTATTATTGCCTGAGTAGGGGTTCTCAGTTCATGAGCTGCTATATTGATAAACTCTTTTTGCATCCTGTCATGGACAAGAAGCCTTTCATTGGCCTGCGCAAGCTGGCTGTTTGCCTCTTCCAGCTGTTTATTTGCATTCTCAAGCTTGGCGTTTGATTGCAGTAGAGACTCATTTGCAGATTTCAGTTCTGCCGTCCTTTTCTCCACCACGCTGGCAAGACCTCTATTCCAAGTTACGACCAGATATCCAACTCCCACAGCTACGGCGCCAATCACAGCAATTATGATAAAGTTGAAGGTTCTCTGCTGATCGATTAGCAGGCTGATGTCTGATGCAAAGACGTGAGGAGTTGCAATATACAGGACTGCAAAAAAGCTGCCATCAATTGAAATGGGCTGGTATGCAATCGTAGTTGTGTTACCCAGATACGAAATGTCACCAAACCCCTGAGCGCCTGAGAGTGATTGTCTTAGAAGTGAGTTGAACGAGTCTTTGATGCTTGGTGGAAGCAGGGATTGAAATTCGCTGCCAAATGCGTTCTTGCCGATGAATGTATCATTCTGTGTATAAAGGATAACCCCGTTTCTATCTAGCATTCCTACTGTGCTTTGAAACTGCGGCGACAGCTGGGATTCAAGGTAATTCCCCATCAGTTTCAGGTCAATGGCAGACCCTATTATGCCGTTGAATGTGCCATTTGGCAATACAATTGGATACGCTATGAAAAGCCTGGGGACTTTATCTGCGGATTCTGTTAAAGTACTGTAATAGGGTTTGAGTGTTTCTTTAGGCTGGATAAAATATTCTCGTGAGCTTCTATCTCCACCATTGTACTGCTTTTCTATGGCCGGATTTGTAAACGGGTCGGCCCAGACAAGCTTGCCGGCTCTGTTTATCCAGAAGTAACTGTTGGTAAAGTCCTTTGTTGTTTTCTGGGCTTCAGTAAACAGACTTTCTGACTCATTTATACGCTGATTTTGAACTTCAGGACTATTGGCAAGCATCTGGATATTTGCAGTTACAATGCCGATCTTGTTCTCAAGGGTGTGTGCCAGTTCAAACGACTCTATGTTGGAATTTGTCTGTGCTTCTTTGTCGGAAATTTTGGCAACTTCACTTGATGTAAAGCCGGAGTATTGCAAAGAAGCAAACGATAGCAACACAGCAACAATTGCAATTGAAACAATGACCGTTGCATTTCTTGCAGTTCGGCTGGTGGCAGGCACTGGTCAGGTCTTGTTCACTGAGCAGGGAGCTTAATATAATAATTGGCGGCATAATCTTCTATAATATTATACAGTAACTATTCTATCCCATTCTATCCTACGCTGACGGCCAACGTCAACATCAACACCAGCAACTGGCCAAATTATTAATATTACAGATTACAAGACGATGGAGGGGCGAGGCTGGCTTGTCACAGGCAAAGCCGATAATAATGGTATGCGACGACGAGCATGACCTTTTGAATTTATTCAAGGCTGCTCTGGGAAAAAAGTACGATATACTGCTGGCCGATTCAGGGCAGAAATGCATAGAAACCTACATTAGAGAAAAACAGAATGGCAAGAGAGTCGATGTCTTGCTGCTGGATTACAAGCTTGGAGATATGCTTGGAGATGTCGTGGCATGCAAAATAAGCCAGCTGAACGGCGTCAAGACCATCATGATAAGTGCCTATGATCTGGACGACACCATGGTGAGGGATCTGATTGACAGAAAGTGTATAATCGACATCCTGAAAAAGCCAATCAGGCTTCCTGCCATGCTACAAAAGATAGAGCAGGTTTTAGGCCGATAAACCCGAACTGCAACGGCCTGCATTGCAGCATCTCGTTACATTTGATTGCATCCGCTTGCAAGCAATTTATAACTAATTTATTGCCAAGAAAAATTATGATGGTTTCTGCCGAGGCAATAGGAAAAGACTATGACGGATTTGTAGCCAACCTTCGCAGCAAGTTCCCAAACGTGGAGCCGTTTCTGCTCATCAAATCCATGATGCTTGCCAGAAAATATCCCCATGAATACAACCAGAGCTTTTACATTGACCTGTACGTCAGGCAGGGAGCCGACCCGGACAGAAAGAGGGCCGAGATTTTTGCCAGGACCGGCATTTTTGCTGCAAACCATGGCCATAACCACCTCAGCCTGTCGCTAAACACCACTCTGGACACTATTCTCGAGCTGGCAAGTGACCAAGATATTGCAAATATTGAAGGAGAAGTTTTTCCCTTCTCTTAAATGCTTGAGGCAGAGAGAGCAGGAAGTCTTTTATTTAATTTAATTTTATTTTATTTCACTTCACTTTTTCATTCCATTCCATTCCATTCCACGACCTTTCAATCTGCCGGGCTAGCAGCTCTCCTGAAACATCGCAGTGAGCTTTCTTAGCAGATCTGATATACTGACAGGCTTTTTTATGAAACAATCAACGCTGTTCTGGTCCAGGCCATTTTCTGCAAAATCCTCAGGCTCAATCTCGAATGCAGTCAGGAAGCATATCTTGAGCTTGCCATCAATGCTTTTCATTCTTTTGAAAAGTTCGTAGCCATTCATCCCCGGCATTCTGATGTCAATTATGGCAAGATCATACCTGCCGGGCCCAAATTTGCTCAGGGCTGCATAGGGGTCGTTGAAAGTGGTGACCTTGACTCCTGAATTTGCAAGGCCTTTTTTCACAATGTCGGTTATATCCTGCTCGTCGTCGATTACCAGCACCTGCAGTTCCTTTGAAATTCTGGATAGAGCTTCGAGTTTCTTTGAATGCTTTGATATCTTGACAGTCGCCTCGTATTTCAAGACACAGCATCTCTAATAATCACCGGCTGGAATTGTTATGGAGTCTCTATTATAGAGAATCAAGGCTGCAAGAGTTGTTGCGTTATTGCAGGTCTGAATTAAGTTTAGGTTAGAGATTTATTCTCATTTTTTGTCGCGTGGCAGAGGGCTAGCTTGGTGGATGTATCAGATCAGATCAAATCAGACCAGACCAGACTGGCTCAAGCCGTCCTCTCGTCATGCTCTTTGATAAAGAGGTTGCGGTAGTGATTTTCGCAGATCTGCTCCTCCTGTTTTTTGGTAAGCTTTTCAAAATCTCTGATGTGATAGCAGCAGAAAAGTGTGCAGCTGATATTCTGCCTTGATGGAAGCTTGCATTCGTGGCTGACCATCCTGTCTATTGCCTGCCTGTGGAAAAACGAGCCCATATCTGCAATAACTACAATCCCTGATTTGCCCTTGCGCATTGCAGTATCTACGCCGGCAGCCAGTACGCTGCGAAATTCCTGCTCTGGATCAAAGAAAGCATGGTACGAGTCTACAATATCAATCGAATCCCTGAAAGACGGGTTGCTGACATCAATGTCAAGCTCCCTCAGCGACTGCTCGACTGATTTTCTGGTTTCATAATGCGGAAGCAGCATGACAAGGTCGTTATTTCTCTTGATGCGCGCCTCTGCTACGTGGGTATAGACCTCACGGAACGAATCCAGCTCTGGATAGATGACGATGTTGTGCTCGCCATAGCCTGTCTGGCAGAGCAACTGCAGGATAGAATCAAGGTTTCCGTCTACCAGCTTTTCCTTGCTGACCATTACCTCCTACTACCTACCGCCTGAATCTCCACTCACTGATACTAAAGCACCAAAGAATATTTTAAGACTAACATAAGAAGTGCCCTGCCGTCCGCCATTACCTGCCAATCTTTCCATCAATTACTTTGCAAACGTTTGAAAGCGTTATCGGCTTTCTGAGAATATCCTCAAGCCTCACAAATGGCAGGTTCTGCGCAATTTCAAACGAGCTCAGCTCAAAAGCAGTCATTACCATTACCCTGACTTCGGGGTCTATTGCCCTGACCCTCTTTGCCAGTTCTATCCCCGATACGCCGGGCATCCTCAGGTCGGAGAGCACAAGCCTGTAGTCCTGGTGGTTCAGCTCGAACTCTTTGAGCGCAAGCTGCGGGTCAGAGAAGGTCATTACCTTGTGGCCGTAGCGGGACAGCCCGAGGCGGAGAACCTGCAGGATGTCCTGCTCGTCGTCGACAACCATGAAAAGCTCTCTTTTTGCATTCTCCATATTCGATCAAATGCTTTTAGTGCGCTTGTATTTAAGGATAAAGATAGCTATCATTGTAACTGTAGCGTCTTTGCCTCATCCTATCTCATACTATACTGTGCGTAAACGAGTCGGTCAGAGACGGTACAGAACCAGATGAGCATCTTAAAATATGTTAGTCGGCTCTTACCAAATATCCGGCGCCTGCTTCTGGGTCTACCCGGTTAGGCTGAATCTGGCCAATTCTTTTCTATCTTTGTCAAGGTGTATTTGCATGGATTAAAGAAAAAGAGATGCCTGGCGGCTGATTTTGCTCAAGAATAAACTCATAGAAGCGGTTGATTTTCAACCAAGCTTTATATATATAAATATATAATTATGTAATGTAGTTGTAGTTTCAAATGGCAAGACCGATAATGGTATCTGACGAGGCATACATGCTACTCAAAGCTGAAAAAAAGGCCGGCGAGTCATTCTCTGATGTTATTTTGAGAAAATTCCAAAAGGGCAATCCATCTGCCATATTGAAATATTACACCGAGCGTAAACCAAGCAACGACTTGGCAGATGCAGTAGAGCAAGCCAGTAAAAAGCTGCGTAAAAATTTCAAAACAAGAAAGGTCTCCCTTTAGATGGTATGTGCAGACACCGACTTTATCATTGATCTGGGCAGGGCCAATCAAAAAGCCTTTGAGAAGCTAAAGGAGATAGGCGCAAGAGGTGAGAATGTATTTACCACAGTCATAACAGTGGCAGAGTTGTACCATGGTGCTCATCTGGCAAAGGACAGGGTTCAGGCGCTTGACCAGATCAGAAACGATCTATCAAAATTTTCGGTCTTGAACCTTGACTACGAATCCGCTGCTCTGTGGGGCGAACTTGTCGAACAAACAAAACCAAACTCTATTGGAGAACTTGACTTGCTCATTGCATGTATTGCCCTGTCGAACAAGCAGACGCTGCTGACAAAGAACATAAAGCATTTTCAGAGAATACCGGGCCTTAAAATTGAAAGCTGGTAGTTAGCTAGCCAGCCCGTTCAGTTCAATTGTTACTACAAATGCCAACGATGCAACGAGTATTATCCCGGCGGTTAAACCAACGATAACGGGTGCAACTATTGATTTGTCTTGCATTTAGCCACTCTATTCAAGATAATGTCATATTTTCCTTTTTTACGAGCGGCGAGTATGTTTAGAAAGGAAGGTCATGAGTTATAGTCATAGTAGTGGGCAAATGAGCATTATTAGCATCCTTTACATTTTGCGGCGCCATAATACAGCCATTTTTATATAAACTCCGCGAAAATCTCAACATCAAGCAGCATATTTATTCGAGAACCTTTTTATCAAGAACACTTGCCCAGCAAATCAATTCTAAATGTTGCCATGACAAGTGAGATCGAACTTAGCGTAATTTTGTATGCACAAGTCTGTACAGTCTGACCTGTATGTAGCATAATAGTTTCTTTAGGTGCCAAATCTCCCGGCTTTTGTATAGTTGCCATAACGTAGGCGAATGGTTCAATATATGCAACCTCTATTGGTGGTGCGCTCTGTCCGGCCATGAGTGTGACTGTAGTTGAACCATTGACAAAGTATAGCGATTTGACGTCACCTTCAGTACCTAAAACAGTAAACTGGTTATGAATAATAAAAGAAGGAATTGCAAAGATAAGGATAACAATAATGGAGCTGGCTATGCCTGAAGATATTACAATTGCCCTGCTACCGTTATACATTAGTTATCGGATAATTACACGGAATTAGATGATATTAACTGATTTGTACTTCCTGCAAATTTCAGATATCGGCGTGCTTGTAGTCAGTACTTCCATGACAATGGCAGCCTTCTCTTCCATGGTCCATCTCCTACGCGGCATGCTCTTCTGTACTCCCCACCAAAGTGTATCCAAAAACGTATCTTAAAAACAGCTCAAAGCTGCCCAAATGGAAAGGGGCACAGATCATCTACTGTCTGGTCTTCTGCCTTAGAGTCTCTGCGGTGTAGTCACTATCTTGCCAAATAGCTGCGAATTTGCCATCTTGACGTGCCCTTCAACCATCCTGCTGAAAGGAAGAATTGTATCAATTATCGGTTTTATCCTGCCTTTGCTTACCCATCGAATAACTTCCTCCAATCCGGCTTTTGTTCCCTGCGTTGCACCAAGCAGGTTAGTTCCTTTGAAGAACAGATACCTCAGATCTAGGGTAGAGTCATAGCCGGTGGTAGCGCCTGTCGATACAAGCGTGCCAGCCATCTTCAACAAGCCCACCTCCTGCGGAAATACAGTCTTGCCGATATGCTCATAAACTATATCAACACCCTGCTTGTTTGTAATCTCGCGCACTTTTTTGTACCAGTCAGCTTCTCTGTGGTTGACGACATAGTCGGCTCCCAGTTCAATGCATTTGTCCATTTTGTCTTTGTTGCCTGCAGTAGCAATCACGTCACAGTTGAACAACTTGGCTATCTGGATACCGGCTATTCCCATGCCACTTCCTCCGCCCATTATCAGCACAGTCTGTCCCGGCTTTATCCTGGCCCGCGTCACAAGCATATGCCAGGCAGTCATGCCAACCATAGAAATTGCTGCCGCATCTTCAAACGACACGTTATCAGGAAGCCTGACTACGTTCGCTTCTGCCAAGTGAGTATACTGCGCAAATCCGCCCCACAGCGGACCTGTCTGGAATCCCCATACCAGTCTGTTACTACAATCGTATTCTCTGCCAGATGTACATTCGTAGCATACTCCGCAGGTAAGGTTTGGGTACGAGACCACTCTGTCGCCCACTTTGATCTTGCTGCTGACGTTCTCTCCCACTTCAACCACAGTGCCAGCAACGTCGCTTCCTGATATGTGAGGCATGGGAATTTTGATAGGCTCACCCCAGATGCCCCACAGGTCGTTGTAGTTGTAAGCTGCAGCTTCGACCTTTATCAGGACTTCACTGGCCCTCAGCTTTGGAGTCTCTACTTCTTCAATTTTTACCACCTGCGTTGGGTCTTTGCTGTGTTCTCTGTATACAGCTGCTTTCATGTTATGGATCAGTCATTGACGTAAAGCAGCCGGATATATTATTATGTTGAACCGTACTGAAAAATTGCCTAAAACGCATATCTTGTATGCCATTCATGCGCGGCCACTGATTGCAGCGGTCCCGGCACCCTCGTTCGGTTAGCCTCACTTCACACCGCCGGGGCCCCTTTATCAACACAGGTAGTGCCATGACCATGGCAATTGGCCAGACAATCCTTATTTCCTATGTTTGACAATTCTCAAGCAATGGAGCCGGAATCTTCACCAAATCCATCGTACAATTATGGCTGCGAGGACTGTGGCAGGACATTTACAACCATGGAAGAATTGGCAGAGCACCGGTCGCAATTTCATTCAAAATCAATTGGAACGGCTGTAACATAAATAATAGCAAGCAAGCTACAAAATCACGCAACTTGATAGTGGCTGGCTAGCCTTTTCTCAGGATGGCTTCCAGTGCAGACTTGTAAATGCCGGCCATCATCTTGTGGTATTCCGCATCTCCATACTTTTTGTAATCAAGAGCTTTTTCCATACTGTCAAGCTCTGCTGCTATTACAGAAGACAGGCTTTTGGCGTATATAGAAATGTTGGTGCTGATTTCGCTTTCGGCATGTGCTCTTAGCCTTTTATCTGCGGCATCTATCTGCTCGCTTATGCTGCGAATAAATTTTCTGTACTCGTCAGCACTCATGGTAGAGCTTACCACTTCACAGCCCTCCAAATGATTGCTGGCTTGGCTGAATCCAACGTCCTATACGGGGGGGAGAAATAAAAGATTTGCTAACTATTAGGCCCAGAAAAAGTCAGTTGAATCCTAAAATACCGACCCGAGTTGGCAGGTCCTTTATCCGTAAAGTTCGACACTAGCAGTACAACCAGACTCACCAGCGTCCCTAAAGCTGCCTGCAGCTTTGGAGCAAAAGTATTGACCCGGGTGTGAAGAAATGTGCATGTGCTTACCTTATCTGTCACATCATAACATGTTAACTCATGTCATCACATATTAATTCCTTTAACCCTCCTGATTCTATTGATATTGTATTGTCTGAGGATCTCGACGGTCCGATATTGGCCGAGTATACATGGGCAATAAAGCAGATTCACAGCTCACATGGTGAAGTAAAAAAGTGGATCCTGTACGCCGGCCAGCAGCTTGAGATGGCCGGCTACCCGAAAGACAAGATTTCAACCAAACTGAGGGCGGATATACCTGAAATTGACCCCGGATACATATCCGAGATCTGCAGCCCCTTTGGATGGACAGATAGCAGATTCTCCAAGCTTGGCAAGGAATCCAAGGATCGACAAACCGATCCTCAAATTAGTTCCACTTGTGCCGACCAGGCCCAGACCAACAACGGCAGCAACAATCCTGCGCCAGATTCCAGTCTAGCCGGTCCGCAGGGCGAATCAGGGCCGGCTGGATCGGGCCACCTTCAGGAAAACAAAGAATACATCCTGCACCTGCAGCAGAAAGTTGAATTTATCGAGGATCTGCAGAAAAAACTGAGAGAAAGGCCCTTCCTTTCCCTGCTTGACAGGGAGCAGTACAGCGAATATACTTTTCTGGCAGACAAGGCAGAAGAGCTTGCAAGGCAGGCCTGGGATGAAAGGCAGGCAATTCCTGTTTCCACCCAGTTTTTCCTTGCCCAGATGGTGGTACACACTACAATAAAGCACGGGGCGGCAGAGTACATGGAAAAGGTCAAGGATATCTATGGCCTAACAAGAAAGCAGGTGACCAAGACCCTACGTGGGCTTGTTTCGGAAGTGCACTGCATTTACGAGCCTACCAACAAGCTTGAGGCCCTGATGGATGGCTTTTACGGCAAGCAATGCGAAAGGTGCAAGAGCTGGCGTGTCAGGTGGGATAATGGAACATGCCACTGCTACCGGTGCAGATATGAATACCCTGCAAAGGCAGAGAGGCTTGCACTGGCAAGGGAACAGAATGGTGGCAGTAGGTCAGAGACTGAACTGGAAGAGCCAGAAGTGGAAGGCGGGGTTGACTTTGCCAAATCTGAATTTGAATCAGAATCAGACACCAGTGGCGGCAGCGACGGTCTGTCTTCTGACTACAACCACAAATAGGTGAACAATTTGGTCAGGCAGAAGAAGATGAGGAGCAGAATGAGGATAACATCCAAGACATACCTTATACTGGACAATATAAGGCAGCTCAAGGAAATCGGCAGCAGCGACGGGGAGATTATGAAGGAGCTGCACCTGTCGTACTCTGACTACCGAGTCTACTTTGACATGATTTGCAGGCTGGATAGACTTGAGCTGCAAAGGCAGCAGAGAAATGTTATGCCTCATGAAATCGTGATGCTGCGATGGAGGTATTTGAGGACATTCAAAAACCTCCACGAAATTGCTACCAGCGACAAGACAGATGCGCGCTCTAGGCTCGAAGCTGAAAGGCTCAAGATAGAAGCCGCAACCAAACTGGTTCAACTGCTGGCCGACGGGAAGGAGACGCTCATAAATGCCGAAAGGGAAATTGTACGAAGCAGATCTGGGACAGGGAGTAGTATACCCAAAGGAAGACCAAGAACAGTGGCCGCGGGAGAAGCAGAAGCGGAAGCAGAAAAACGATCCTCCACAGAATCAAGCGGCTATTGATCTGCTTGATGGCAAGCCGTTCTGGCTCTGGGACCGCGCCCACAGTTTGGAGAGCTATATAGTGCAGAACGAAACAGTTTCTCCCGTGTGCTGCTTTAACCACATCGTAGGCCTTCCGCGCAAAAACGGCATACCGATGCCTTTGTTTGACTATGAAAAAAAGGTAATCGACATCCTGCGTAACTGGAATGATGACGCTGGCAGGGATGCCCGGCCATCCAGGTCAAAGCAAAAACACCTCTGGATAAAAAAGGCCACAGGATTGGGAATAACAGAGCTTGTCATCAGATACATGGCATGGCTGTGCTACCGGGACTCAAGTTTCGCCGGCGCGCAGATGTGCATAGTTACAGGCCCCAATATCGATCTGGCAAAGGGGCTGATCGCCAGGATAAAGCAGATCTGTCTTGCAGTTGATCCTGATGTATCACAATTCAGCAATACAACTGTCGTGTTGAATGGCTGCAAGGTGGAAGCCTACCCTTCGCACCACCTGGATGCAATGCGCGCCCTGGAAAGGCCGGTCTTTATCCTGCTTGACGAGGCTGATTTTTTCCCGCCAGGCGAGCAGAAAAACGCCCGGGATGTAAGCGAGCGGTACATCGCCAAATCCGACCCTTATATTGTCATGGTCTCGACGCCCAACCTGCCCGGCGGGCTGTTTGAGCAGATAGAAAAAGAGCCCGAGGAGACTTGCCTTTACCACCGGCTTTATCTTCCCTACACTGTCGGAGTTGGAAAAATATACACAGAGCATGAGATTGAAAAGGCAAAACAGTCGCCTTCATTTGAGCGGGAATACAACCTCAAATACGGATACGGTCTGGGCAATATCTTTCCATACCAGCTTGTGGATCAGTGCATTGGCCAGTATGACCTTGGGCTGCGCGCTGGTACAGCAAAAGTGCTGGCTGTGGACCCTGCCTACGGCTCTTCCAAATTTGCAATAGCCGGCTTTGAGCTTGTGTCCGGGATTGTATACGTCAAGGATGCCAGGGAGTATGAAAGGCCATCGCCTTCTGCCATGCTTGATGCGATATTGAAAATGACTGATGCCAGCAGTAGCAGCAGGTATGATAAAGTTCTGGTGGATAGCGCCCACCCCGGGCTGGTTACAGATCTTCAGCAGAGAGGAGTAACTGTCGAGGCTGTCAACTTTCAGAAAGAGCTGTCAGACATGACAATGAAGGCAGCTCAGGCGGTAAAAGAGCAGAAGGTCAGGATTCATCCTGCCTTCACAGAAATGACCTACCAGCTCAAGGCGGTGCAGTTTAATGAAAAGGGCCACCCCGACAAGAAACAGATGACATTTGATCTGGGCGACTGCTTTCTCATGGGCGTCTCTAGGCTTCTGCAGGCTAACAATTACAGCATATACGTGATAAACAGGCGCTGATGGCGCGGTTGGTTAGTTCTTTTTCGGTTTCCTGGCGTCTTTTATTTTCAATCAGTTGTTGACAGATAGCAATGATCCTTTTGCTTTCCACATTCGGATGCTGGGACCCAGGTTCAAGAAGGCAAGGACAGGACAGTTTGATGTTTACAAAGCTCTGCAGGAATTTCAGAGCAGGAACAGAACAGTTCAGGAATTCAACCCCAATCACGATGAGAAGGGGAGATTTACAACAGGTGATGGAGGCGCATCTGGATCCTCTTCCTCTCCTAAAGACTCAAGCGGGGGTTCCTCATCTTCAGACATCAGAGCCAAGCAGAACCTCATAGACTCAAAACTGGATTCTGCAGTTAACCTGCACGGTAAGCCTGTCAAGCTATCAGATGAGAACAGAGAAGCAATGAGCAAGGGTTTGAACACAATACCGCAGGAACATCTGCAAAATTTAAACAGGGTTGTGATTCACGACGGTTCAGAAATCCCACTCCAAGGAGCAAAGAATGTCAACGGCCTTTATGCTGAATCAAATTTACCTAACGAAGTGATATCCAGCATAAATGACAGGCATGGTTATGACCTCAAACATAGAGACCTTGCTTTAGCAACAGGCAGGACACCAGAGCAGGTCTATTCTTCCACAGTACATGAATCTGCCCATGTCAGATGGGATAATATGAAAAACTTTGGTACTGAAGAAGACAAGCAAAGGGTTGCAGCTTTTGCTGATGCTCATGAAAGCTATTTCAAATCAGCTTCAAAGAATGACATTGAGAATTTCAAAAACGCGTATGGACATTACGGTCTTCCAACCGGCAGAGACAATGATATAGACAAGCAGGAGGCGTTTACAACCATGTCGCAGGCGTATTATGGCTCACCGCGGGATGATACTATTTTACGAAAGCAGGTAGGCCGCGATATCAGCGGCGAAGAATATCTATCAGAGGCAGAGACAAGATGGCCAAGGCTCAAAGGCCTGAACGAGGCTTTCAGGAAGATGATAATAAATACTGGCTAGTGATATTACTTACAGGTTAGATTATGCAACGGCAACCAAAAGCCAAGAGCCCCAATGTTCAGAAAATACTGGATAATCATGCCAGACTTGATAAACTGGATGAACAAGTGCCCAGCAGTATTGATGGCTGGGTAGGCTTTGCTCTTAACAAAGATGGCACAGTCGAGGCAGGGAAAAATGACAATGGCCTTGCCATGGTCGCAACGTTTGAACCTGTTGGCGTGTGGGCCAAAGAAGCTGAGAGGTTGAAATTAGAAGAGGAAACGAGGCAACTTTGGTTTTCATTGTCAGATGAGGAGCTTACTGAATACAAAAGACTCAGTAAACAATATAGCTAGTATTTCAATCGATTAATTCTCTTTGCATTTTTTGTAACGTATGGGAGAGACAATGCCTGCGAAGATCTAGTAGGTTCCCGAATACGATGACATCCATGACCTGCCTGCGGATCCTTCTCTGACCCCGAAGAACAAGCTGCAGACAAACTGGCCGGCAGGAGGCTCCAGCACTACCCGTACAGCAGACACAGAGCTCAGAGCAAATGAATCAAAGAAAAAGTAGACTATAGTAAATTAGCTGCAGTCATCAGTCAACTGTTTCTCTCATCCAAATCTCGTAATAGAGACTTAGATTCCAACATAATTGAAACAACCGCGCCTGTAACGTTTTCTGCATTATTTCTGCATTTAATTAATCACAGGTAGTTAGTTCTCTTACCCGCTTGATCACATGACCTACAGTCAGTAATGGTCACAGCGATTCAACTGCGAAATAAAATATATGACAAGCTGCTAGCCAGAAGCAGCCAAGGTCATACATTCTATGAGATCTACAGATCGACAGAAAGGAGCAGCAAGAAATCTACTGGAGGAGTCAGGGCATGAAGCTTGGTTTTATCTGCGATTCTCCTCTTCTTCCCACAGGATACGCGAAAGTAGCGAGAAATCTGGCTGTTGAGCTTCAAAAGCTGGGCAACGAGATCACCTTCTGCCCAATCCAGTACATGGGCTCACCTCTCAAGCTTGACTACGGCACAGTATACGAAGGCGACGAATACCGTTCCGTAATCCGCTACTTGGATTCCGTCAGGCCTGACGCCATAGTGCATGTACGCGACTCTTTTGTGATGTCGCCGCGATACAGAGGTGGCGAAAATGTGTCGTGGCTGCCTGATGCCTGCAGAAGCAAAAACATCAAGTTTATCAGCTACTCGCCTGTGCACTCGTCTCCGCTATCGTATGAGGAGATCAGGATAGCCCAGCAGATGGTTGACTACAACATTACCATGACAAGCTGGGGCCGGGACATCATGGGTACGCAGGGTGTTCCGCAGGAAAAGGTAGACTATCTTTACCACGGCGTTGACAGACAAATCTACAAACCCCTTGACAGAAAAAAGTGCAGAAAAGAGCTTGGCTTGCCACCCGACAAAATAATCGTCGGCTCGGTGGCAGTGAACTATGATTTCCGCAAGCAGATTCCCCTGACCATGAAGGCATTCCAGCTGCTGCTCAGGACAGTTCCGGATGCTCACCTCGTGCTCTGGACCGAGCCTGCTGGATTTTGGGATCTTGAGCAGTGGGCCGTAAATCTGAACATCAGAAACAGAGTGCATTTTGCAAACCATAATGCCTCGAAAAGCTGGGGCATGTCCGACGAATTTATGGCCAGACTTTACAGCTGCGTTGACCTCTATGTCAATACTGCCACATCAGAGGGCTTTGGGCTACCGATGCTGGAGGCTTTGGCATGTGGAGTTCCGTGCGTTATGACTGACAACCCCGTCTTGCGGGAGGTCTATGATAGATTCGGTCCTGCAGTGGCCTTTGTCAGGTCTGCAAAGAATTTTGCAATTCCCTGGGGAGCTTTTGAATGGCTTGCCAGCCCGGAAAGCGCAGCCGAGGAGATGGAGATGATGTTGAAAGAAGAGCATGATTCGGCAGTTCTGGCCAGCCAGATCAGCTGGCAGCTTGATATTTACAGCTGGCTGCGGGCAGCAGTCAAGCTGGACTCTATACTGCATGACATGGTCAATGGCAGGTGGGTTCACGAGGATGGCAGAGACTGGCATCTTGGATGGTCTATGGGGCACGAGTCGTTTCTGAGAGAGGACATACTGGCGGGTGCTATAATGGCCGAGTGGGCGCAGAGCAAGGGCAGAGACGCTTGCTGGTTCACCGAAACCGAAACTGAAATTGGAACGAGAACTGGATGGACAAGTGTATTTCTTGATATTGGCGCCCATGCCGGACGCTGGTCGGTAAGGGCAGCCAGATACTATGACAGGGTAATAGCGGTAGAGCCGATGCATGATGCCCTTACTGTCTTGCTGCAGAACATTGAGCTTAATGGATGCGCAGGAAAGGTTGACGTGCGCGCCGTTGCCATTTCAGACAAAGAGGGGATGCTGGACATCAATTCTTACGCTGTTGATGGCTGGAATAGTGTTCTGCAAAGGTCTGATGCTGAAGCTGAGCTTCTCGGCGTATGTCAGGTCCCGTGTACAACTCTTGACAGATTGGTGGCAGCGACAGGCTGCATTCCCTCTTTAATCAAAATTGATGTTGAGGGACACGAGAGAGAAGTAATAGAAGGCGGCAAAAATGTGCTGTCAAAATATCACCCCAAGCTGGTGATAGAGATTCACAATGATCAATTTGTGTGGCAGGTGGAAAGCAGGTTGCAGGAATACGGCTATACAAGATTCAGAAACCAAAAAGACAGCTGGCACGCTTCAACCTGCACCTATATGGTAGCTGAAAAATGAACTGGTAGAATCAGAGCAGGTTGACCTGATCTGGATTATGCTACAACAGTATCAGGGTCCGTGCAGTGACATTGGGAAATCAGGGTTGTAACCCTTACCAGATACCGGCTAAATGATTGCAACCGGTTACTTACTTCTCTTTTCATACCATGCAACTTTGTTTCTGTAGTTAATTTCAATGTCTATCGAAGATGACCCATTTGCCATCCACATTAGGATGCTAGGTTTTAGAAAGAAGACAGGTAGAACAAGACAGTTTGATGTCCATCGAGTTCTGCAGGAATTTCAAGCTCAGAACCAATATCTGGAGTTTAACCCAAACCATGACGAAAGGGGAAGATTTGCATCCGGCGATGGTGGAGGCGGAGGTGGGAATACTGGAGGGCCTCTTAAATCTTCTCCAGGTGCTAAATCAAAAGAACCAAGCTCAGGTTCAGGTACGAAAAAATCAAATGCAAACGCTAATGGTTCAAAATCAAAAGACGCCACAGGGGACAAGGCCAAACAGGCCCTGATAAAATCAAAATTAGATTCTGCGGTCAACCTGCATGGCAAGCCTGTCACTCTATCCGACGAACATAAGGAAGCCATAAGCAAAGCACTGAATACACTACCACGAAAGCACTTGGAGAACATCAATAGAGTTATGGTTCATGACGGCGCTACAATACCCCTGAGTGGAAATGAAGCCTATGGTGCTTACATTCCATCAATCACCCCCATGGGAGAAATCCTCGATGCTAATGAAGAACATGGTTATGGTCTTGAGCGTAAAGACCTGGCACTGGCTACAGGCAGGACGCCAGAGGATGTCTATTCCACTGCAGTTCACGAGGCTGCACATGCCAAGTGGGACAACATGCAACATTTTGGCTCAGAAGAAGATAAACAAAAAGTAGAGAATTTTTCACAGGAGCGTGACAACTTGTTTCATTCTGAATCTGGATATGACAACAGGCTAGCTTTTGCAGATGCATATGGTCCTTACGGCACTCCTGACCCACAGGCAAGAAACATCGATTCTGACAGGCAGGAGACTTTTACGACGATATCGCAGGCGTACTATGGAGCTCCGCGTCGCACTGCAACCCTTCCACAACGCTTGGGCCGCAAGATAAGCGGTGAAGAATATCTATCCGAGGTGGAGAAACAGTATCCACAGATGAAAGGCTTGCATGATGCTTTCCGGAAGATGATAAATACCGGCAAATGACATTATACACAAACAGGTATTCGCCTATGCAACAGTTACCAAAAGCCAAGAGTGCAAATGTCCAAAGAATGTTGGAGAACAGAGCTAAACTGACCAAGGCTCTTACACAAGGTATAGGTGTAGACGGCTGGCGAGGTTTTGAACTTGGCAGTGACGGCAAAGTGGTGGCGGGAGGGTGGATTGGTTCTATTCCTGCAGTGGCAGGTTTTGACCCTGTCGGCCCTTGGGCCGAGGAGGCTGAACGCTTGAGGATTGAGCAGGAACAGCGTGCGTTGCTTTTCTCGCTGACAGACGAAGAACGAGAGGAATATAGAAGGCTTCTTAAGCTGGCTAATCAACGATAGATAGAGGCTGGCTGGCAGGTAACTCCACTATGCAGATACCAAAAGCCAGAAGCGCTAATGTGCAAAGACTGCTGGATAATAGCACCAAACTTGCCAAGATGCTCTCGACTTCTCCTGTTGCTAGTCGTCACAGATGGATTGGATTCAGACTGACATCTGATGGCAAGGTTGAAGCAGGGAAAGAGCAGAATGGCATCCATATGGTAGCAGTTTTCGAGCCCGAAGGCCCATGGGCCGAGGAGGCAGAGCGGTTGAAGCTGGAAGAGCAACAACATGCATTGCTTGCATCCCTGACCGACATAGAGCAGCAAGAGTACAAAAAGCTCTTGAAGTATTATATCATGCAATATTAGATGAATAGAATAGTAAGTCTTTGCTTACACAGTGCACGAGGCAGCTCATGTCAGGTCGGACAATATGAAGAACTTTGATACCGATGATGATAAGGAAAAGTTGCAGGTTTTGCTGATGCAGATGAGAGCCATTTCAGGCTGCTTCTGAAGATGAAGATGACTGCAACGCTCGATCTCAAGCTGGCTAATGAAATCAAAAACTACATGGAAATGAGCATAGAATTGCCATTGAGTTATATAATGAGACAGATCGAGCTGCATACGAATGAGTAATTGAAGAAAATGAAGGAAGGATAAATGTGAGTAGTTATAATGGACTTTATATATAAAGCCGTGTCACTAAAAATTCTAACGGTACGTTTTATAATCTGCAGATCTATATACTAACGCATAAGGAAGTGCGAAAGAATATGGAACTGACAGAAGAAAGAATCGCAGTATTGAAGAACAAAGAAGCAAAGGACTTTCTGGAATATATGTCCAAGCCACTTTCTAGTGAAGAAAAGCAATCGTTAAAAGATGCATACAATTTCTACAAGAAGCACTGTCCAATTGATAAACCGTGATAAACTTTCCTTTTCCATTTCCACAGAAGCAGATGACTTTTCTAAACTAAATTGTAAAGAAAATGACGGTTCTGACCCTTTAGGTATTGACGATTTCATTCATAACAAAGCGAAACTGTATAGAAAAAACAACCTTAGCACCATTTATGCAGTAAGGTATGAAGGTGAAATCATAGCCTTCTTCACTACTTCAATGGGTGCTATTTCGGTAGAAAAACTCTCAAAAGAGGATACAGTAACCGGCTACACCCCGAAATCTTATCCTGCCATGTTGCTTGGGAATATGGGTGTTGACAGCAAATTCCAGAAGCAAAGTGTAGGAAAAGCAATTTGCAATTTCTGTCTAGGTTTGGCGCAGGACACTAACCAAAGGGTAGCATGTGCTGTCGTTTGCTTACAGACAGACAAAAGCAGGCTCAAGTATTATGAGGAAAAATGTGGTTTCAAATATTCCAAGAAGCAAGATTTAGAAAAGAAGGTTTGGGTGTATCGAAAGATTCTTGATCCACCTACATTTACACATCTTGTTACTGAAGATTGGTCGCCTTAAAAGTGTAATTCGCTGGTTTCACATAAATGAAACTATTAGGGGTTCATCTCCAGATGCATACATCCGTGTCTTTTCGTTTAGCCAGTCATAAGCAGTCTACCATAGCTCTGCATTCTTCAGTTGGGTACTTGACCCACCATTACCTTCTTTGCCAAGATACCAATCTCTCCTTTTTGTTTTGGACTCGACCCGGAATAATGGGAAAAAAGCAAACATATTCCGGCTCATGGATGCCATTGCAAACACTCTAGCTCCAGTGTGCAAGTCAAGTTCATAAAAAACCATGCTTCAATCAATTAATTCTTTTTCTCTTCGACTTCATTCTTTGTTATATTGTCAATGACGGTGGTTAGAAAATATGCCTAGCCTGTTGTCCAAGCTGTTTGGATTGAGGATGACAACTCGGCCACAGCAGAGGGAAACTGATTACACTGCCGGAATTCAACCCCACGCACAGGCAGGAAAAAGCAACATGCCACTCATGTCCGCAGCGAGGTATTTCCGTTATGGAACATTCCCTGATTTGTCGGTTGACGACCTGCCAGATCCGGTGTACCGGCCAATCAACAAGTACGCGATATGGGTCGCCCCCGAAGTTTCATTTGCAGATATGCTCAATGCCTACACACTCGATTCTGAGATCAAGTTCGGCATTGATTTTGTAACCTCGGTTGCAGTGGGAGCAGGCTTTCATTTCGCTGCACCTTCAAGCAGAATAGTCAGCTATTTTGAAGACTTTGCCGAAGACATCAACCTTGACTTTATTGTGCAGACTGCAGCTTACGAGACTTTAGCCTATGGAAATTCAGTCTGGCGGTATGGAGAATATACTGACAGGGCAAACAAATTCGACCAGCTTGTACAGATGCCCCTCACCGCTTTGAAGAGAATCTGGTGGAATGGCTGGACCCAGGATTCGACGATAGGATTTTACGAATTTCGTGGCTATGCAGTGCGCCGATACCTGCCTTCAGAGCTGATACATTTCCGCTACAGGATAGTAAACGGGTCTCCCTATGGCCTTGGCCTTTTAGCCCCGCTGGTGCAAAAGGTAGACTACAGGCTGAACTGGAACGGCCTTGACAGCACCTACACAAGGATGTCCCTTATGGACATCAAACGTTCCATAGAAGATACTGCACACAAGATAATCAAGCGCTATATCCCGAGAAATGTCTACAAGACACCTAGCGCTTCGCCCCAACAGGCTTCCGCTTTGGCATCTTCCATCAACCAGCTGCTAGACGAGCAGGATTTTGTGCTGCCAGACGGTCAGGCTGACGTGCTCCAGCTTGGCAACCAGACAAAAGCTATAGACCTTGAGGCCTTTACCTCGCTTTACACAAATGCGGTGATAAAGGCGATAGGGACGCCTGTTTCGAGGCTGTTTGAGAAGGGCGCCCTGACTGAGGCCAGCGCGCAATCTGCAAAAGAAGCAGCTCTTATGAATCTGGTCGGCTTTCAGCGCATTTTCAGGCGGCAGATTGAGCGCTTTATCTTGAAGAGCTGGTACGACCAGAACCCCACCACGGATGCAAACGGAGTGGTTATACCGTGGAAGCTGGCAGATCTGCAGCTGGTATGGGGACAGCCCGAAAAGATGGAAATTGACGGGCAGGGATTTGCCCGACTTGTGACGGCAAAGCCGGAGGCATTTTCAGTCAGGGACATACGCAAGATTCTGGCAGAGAATGGTCTGCCTATCGACCCTGAAGAGCAGCCATCGCAGACAGAGCAGGAGCAGGCAGTAAAGAACAAGCTCAACAATGCGTTTCTTGGGATGGCTATGGGCGATAACTCTGGTGGCTAGCAGATCGAGATGGCTGAGGAGGAGAGGGGGATGCAAGAGCGCAAATCAGTGCAAGAAGGAGGAATGAACTACCATACTGCAGCCCTCAAGCTGTACCTTTCACAAAGAGGATTTCATTTCACAGAAAAACAGATAGGAGAGCCAATCGGGCCTTACTCTGACTTTGACGACTGTGTCGCAAAAAATGGCGACAAGGACGATCCTCATGCCTACTGCGGGTTTATCAAGTCAAAGATCGAAATGGAAAAAGGACGAGGGGGAGAAAACAGGAAAATTTCCAGCTCCGCTGTCTTGGCAGAAGCTTCAAGGATAAAGCCAAGCTTGGTTGAAGGTAACTGCTCTTTGCCCAGAATTTTTGAGACTCCAGAACAGATTCAAGAAGTTACTACAAGTGCCGCATCATTCTCGTGGTACCCTGACTTGGGCAAACTCAAGCACATAGCAAAGCAAAGCGGCATGGAAGGAAAATTCCTGCTTGTTGAGGGACTTCACCCGATGATAACTGACCCTTTCAACCAGGGCCACGGGCCGCGGGAGTGGACAGAAGAGCAGCTGAAAAAATCTGCCTATACTGCGATAGGCAAGACATTGAACATCAACCACGAAATCCCTCTGAATCCTGCCTACAGGCACCTCATAGTAGACGGCGAGTACAACGAGCAGACCAGAACTGCCGAGTATATCGTATATGAGGAAGACCCGGAAATTCTGGAACTGATACGCCAAGGCTACATCACTGCAGTATCGATGCAGGGCTATCCTCGAAGGGAGAGCCAGGTCTGCGATTCATGTGGCTCTGTTGCATGTGCGTGCCGGGCAGTGCCGGAAGGCGTGATATTTGGCGAAGGTGATGGTAATGGTGCAGCGATGGCCTATGTCGTCACAAAAGAGGGTGCAAGGTACATGGGAAAACCAGTCGAACCTGAAAGACCTGGCGACTGGAATACTTCTGTGCAGGTTGTGGAGACAAACCTGCCTGTTACATGTGGCGGAGATAGTTCTCTTTTGCTAAGAGGTGTAAATACTGGTGATATGTTCCAATCCCAATCACAACCAATATCAAGGCCGGTACTGGCCCGCGGTACCAAGCCGCAGCTTCAGGAAAGGATCCTGCATGCCGAAAAATACCTTGTAAGGGAAGACCTGCAGACATTCAATGATGCTCTGGCTTCAGGAGATGCAGTAAAGGCGCTGTCGGTGATAGCAAATGACCTTTACCGGTCGCTACAGGATGCCAAAAGTTCATTTCCAGATCCGAAACAGCAGCCGCAGGTCCAGACAGGTTCTTTTAGCAACACCGATGACACAGAAGATAGTAGCGGTTCCGGCTCATTTGGCTCAAGCTCAAGTTCAAGCGCAGGAGCAAATGCCGGAGGATTCATGCCGCAGCAGCCACCTTCTGATGTGCCCCGCGGTCAACCGCCAGCAGCAAGTGGAAAGCAGCCGCAGCAGTATTCAGTCCCGCCAAGCAGATCGCCACCTTCCGATAAAAACAAAAAGATGGCAAAAGAAGATGAAGTCGATTATGCAACAGATCAGGGCAACCCACAGTCAAGGCCCGGCGTGCCAAAGAAGCAGACTGTGCCTGACAGGGGAATAGATGACGACAATTCCACTCTTGCCCTAAAGCCGACAGCAGGAGATGGCGGAAGTGACGCAAAGCCGGCGGCCCAATCAAAGCAGGGCCAAGTCAGCCAAGGTGGATCTGGATCCAAGGCAGATGAAGATGGTGAGCAGGAAGAAGACGAAATTGAAGAACTCCGCAAAGAAGTAAATGGACTGAAACAATCTTTTAAGAATCTGTCTGAACAGGTGCTTGAGTTTACAAAGACTAGGGCAAAGCTACAGCCAACAACTTATCACAACCTCACCTCCCAACCGAGAATCAACGAGACTGTCTCGACAGCCTATGGAGCAGCGCCGCAATCAGAAACCAAATACACAAAAAAGGACATAGAGATGTTGAGGGCAAAGCTGATGCTGGTACCCCTGCCAGAGTAGAATAGGCCCCTCTGAATTTTTATTTTCAAGGTCGATGATTGGTCGATTGGTATTTTGTTTTTGTCCAAAATGCCTGAAAGAGGAAAAAATAGAATGCAAGATAGCACCACTCTATGCAATCCCGGAAGAGTATATGAAGCGGATAAATCCACTCTTGCCAGCTTCAGAGGTTGTACCGCAGCTGCTCAACAGGTTCACGATAATAGTTGATTGCGGCTTCTGCTATAGAAGGCATGGCATCGTAAAGTTGGCAAGTTAGCTAGTCAGCAAGCCAGACATTTGCTGTTTGCAATTAAGTGACTTACTTCTCTTTTTATGCCTTGCTTTATCTGGCATATGATTTCAATGTCTATTGAAGATCCATTTGCTTTCCATCTGCGAATGCTCGGGCCAAGCAAGAAGGCTTTCAAGACAAGGCAGTTTGATGTAAATCAAGTTTTGAGGGAATTTCAGACTTGCGAATTCAATGATTGCTGCCGCGATGAGAATGGACAGTTCTGTTCATGTAATGGCGGCACCGCAGGAGGTTCAGGTGCACAGCCACCATCTAATCCATAAAGTTCCCGTCATATGTCAGCTGTTTCCAAGCACAAGATTGTAGACAAGGACGGTATCGTCTGGTTTAAGAATCCTTGGCCCGATGATGTTTGTTGGCAGCAAATGGATTATTATTGGCGGATTTATAACGCTGCTAAGGAATGGGTTTCCATACAGTGAGCTTCCAAAAGATATCCAAGAAGCTATTGATGCGGAGATTGAAAGAAGACCTAGCGACCAATAATCGAAACCAAAATAGCTGGCTTGTTATTATAAAGTCGTGCTGTAGACGCAAGTTAACATCGGGTAGATTATTTTATTTCCTCCTCGGATGCATGCCAGAATAGAATATTGGCAGGAAGCGATTTTGTGAATTCTCTGGTATGCAGCAACCAATTGAATTGGAACAACCCTGAACTAGGAGCAAAATCTACTGGCAGTTCAGCTGATAATTAATTCTCTTTTGCTCATCTATCGCTCTATTATCCATGGCAAGCGAACAATATCAAAATATCCAGGAAGGCCCAATCACAAAGGGCGCAGTCGTTGAGGAGTTTATTTCTTCTTCCTCTAACCTGCCAAGGTGGGCCCCTGTCGTTTTGGCCGCAGCCGGCACAAATGAAACACTACCCCGGGTGACTACAACCACAACATCCAACAACAAGTCTGTAATCGGCGTCTCCGTTGGACCAAACAGGTCTTCGGGTTATTGCGCTGACAATGCAGGAGACTCTGTTCAGGTGGTGACGTTTGGCGCTACAAAGTGCAAGGTTCTGGGCTCTTCTTCCACTATAGCGATTGGAACGGTGCTGGAGACCTCGGCAACTGCAGGCAACGCGCAGGCGGCAACGTCAGGTGACAAGAACGGGTTTGCAGTGGCGCTGTATGCCGGCACAAATGACGGAGACATTATCCCTGTTTATGTCAAGGGAGGGATTACCGGTTGAACGGCGATACCTACAACATTGGCCGCCACATCCTCTACATGGACGAGTACGAAGATGTCAAGAAGGTAAGGGAGACTGTGCAGGAGGCCGGAGTGGATCCTGCCATCTTTATACGGACTCTGTCTCTGGGCCATTTTGTCAAAGACTTTGAGCGCAACCAGACAAGGTCAGAAATTCCCGGGCTCAAGGCCGTGTTCCCGCAGATTCGAGAGACGCTGTCCATCACGACTGCACTGGCTCAGCTGAAGGTAGCCGATCTGGTGATAGAAGGAGCAGAGCCCTATGGTTTCTGGAAATCTGTCTGGAGAGTGGAGCAGATGGACCAGCCAAAGCTCAACATCCCCCTCTCAAGTTCGGCAGACCTCTTTGGCAACCTTGAAGACATAAAGGGCACAGACCAGTCTCTGCCCAAAGTGGAAGGCGGCAAAGTCACATCGCTGGCTTTCGATACTTCAGGCGATGCAGGCTACTATAGGCTGGCAGCTCAGGTCAAGAGAAACTGGCTGCGAGACAACAATTTCAGGGCAATAGAGCTGCATCTGAAACAGGTTGGGGAGGCATGGTACTACAATGTCGGCAAGTACCTCTGGAACCAGCACTCGACAGCCCAGACTACAACCGGAACCAAGGCCTCATTGTATGGCTCTTCAGCGACAAGGCTCCAGGCGCTCATAAACGTAATAGAGTCGCAAATACCAAACAGCAGGTTCACCCCTGATTCCATGATAATCCACCCGACAGATGCTTACAATACCAAAGTCGAGCAGTGGGGTACAGGCGGACCTATTCCGCTGATAAGCTCGCTGTACTTTGACAAGGACCACGCCAATGGAACAGAACCGGGATTCGCGCAGCTTCTCAACATCAATGCAGTGTGGCGGACGCCGTGGGCTTCGCAGGGAACTGTGCTGGTCTACCAGAAGGACAAGAACTTTATCATAGGTTTGCGCCAGGACCTGGAGTTTGAAGACTTTGGCGATACGCTGATGGGTTTGCAGGGCGCAGTCACTTCGATGAGGTTCGACAAGCAGATGGCATTCGTCAACTCTGGGTACAAGGTCACAAGCTACTAGTAGATACAGGGCGAGCAGCAAAGAGAGAAAGAGAAAGAGAACAAACCTTGACTGTTCAGGACCAATGAATGAAATAACCAGGTGAGTGAACCTACATGCCAACAACTCCTGTCAGAGAAGCCTTGTACAGCGGGCTTGTCACTGCAGCTACGTCTTCAACTATTTCTGATTCAGCCGCTCCTTTCGTAGCCAATGAGTACCAGGGCTGCTATGTTGTGGTGCAGTCGGCATCTGGCGCCTATAACCCACAGCAGGCCCTGATCTCGTCCAATACCGCAAACCAGATCACGATATCTGGAAGCTGGGGTACGACTCCATCTGCCAACGACTATTACTATATCATTGAAATTCCGGATGTTGATTCAGCAGGCGACATCTTTACTGCTCCGATGGTAATAAAAGGAACAGCAACGTCAGGCGGCAGCAACACCCTTACGGATACGACAAAATGGTTCCCAAACAACAAACTTGCAGGATTGCTTGTGTATATCTATGCAGGAACAGGACAGGGACAGATAAACCAGGTCTTGAGCAACAATGCCAACCAGATAACTATGACAGCCAGCTGGAATACCCAGCCAGATAACACATCACAGTATATCATAATACCAGTAATCGTATTCAATCCACCGTCTGTTGTTTCTGACGGAGCGACCCTGAACCAGGCTGCAATCATTACCGCGCCATGGCTGTATAACGGAGCCAGTTTCGACAGGCAGAGAAATAACGTACAGACAAGACAGACAGGCTCTGCAAACCTGCAGCTCCAGTTCATCCTGAATATGTACAATACAAAGGAGCTGGCCATCCTGGTTGCAAGCTCTGGCGGCAACTTTGCATCGCAGAACATGACAGTCGAAGTGTCGCCAGATAGCACAAACTGGACAACCATTGATTCTTCATTGAGCCTCGGAACAGGGACATCCTTTGCCAAACAATATGACAATACCCACTTGGGTGCAACACTTGCGGTAAATCCGGCGGCCTTTCCATATGTCAGGATCACAATCCCTGCACTGGGGACAGGAATATCTGCTATTGCAACCTGTTCATCAAAGCAGTAGAGTAGTGCGAACAAAGAAAGAAAAAGCAATCCTGGAAAGAGGAGAGGAGAGGAGAGGAGAAAAAATGGAATGCGAAAATCAACCATGTCCAAACACCTTCCCTGATGGCTCGGTCAATTATGACTGGCTCAGAACCTGTGAGGGTTGTACCAAGGTGTGCTGCCAGTCCTGCTATCCGGTCCACATGAATCCCCAGACTGGAACCTGCTACCAGCTATCGCTTGCAAATCAGGGCAGGGTGTTGCAACCTACCTAAGAGGAAGGCGAACTGACAGAACATGACATATTACATCCTGCAGACAGTAAAGGATCAGCTTGGCATCACTGACACCAACTCTGATGCCATGCTCAACGAGCTGGGGACAGAGTCAGATGCCTATATCAACAACCTCCTGGCGCCATATTACAGCATCCTGCCTCTCCAAAATCCTGACCAGGCTATTGTAGACGCATCAAATAATGGTGTGGTGGGCCGGTACTTCAAAAAGGTTGGGCAGATGGACAGAGGGCAGGCATTTCTTGACCTGCAGAAAAGAGAGATGGCCGACTATATAGACCGCATCAAGCTGGTCAAATCTGCCACTTTTGTGCCACAGTATTTTGTCACGACTACAGGGAACATCTACAGTGATAACAGCCCAGCATAGCATTGATTGCCTGTAGCATAGTTTTGCTCTTTGAAAAGAACAAATGGAATGGCGGTAAGAGAAGTGAAGGGAAGCAGAGCAATTCCGATTCAATTTCTTCTTCCCCTTCCTGAACGCCTTGTGCATACTGTAGTACAGTTGACAGACACATGCTTTTATTTTTGAGAGCATATCTCACTGGGAAGCGTGCTTGCTCGATGGAACCAAATCGGTCTGCAATTCGCCCTTTACCTTCTCCGGGTAACCATAACCAAAGCTTGCTTTTTGAATTCAATATTTACTTGCACGCTGCTCTTGACCAGACGCTAGACGAGATTGGCAAAAGCTTCAGGATTATATTGACAGAACAGCTGGCTGAACAAGATATCAAGTATGATTCAGAAATGCTGAACCTGCGCCAGATTTACAACCATTTTAAAACATTATTGGGCGAAGAAGGGGCAAAGCTGATAGTGGCATTGACATGTGACAAGCTGTGCAGGATATTTGGCTTGGGTCCAGATGCAGCACCACCGCTAACGACAAGGCATGACCCGTACAAGCTGGTAATCATGATGTCTAATGGAATAAGGAGCCTTTGCAAAGATTAAGCCAAGAGCAGAAGAGAAGGCTTTACAAGCAGGACCTGTTTTTGCTATGCTCTAGAAGCAGAACACAAAAAGAAAGATTCTAACTATAGATACAGAAGAAATAGTAAAAAATCATGATTGATCTTATCTTGCATGGAGAAACAAGACTCTGACTCTCATGCCTATAAAAAAGATGATAAAATAGAATTTGGAAAAAATTGTACCATCATGTATACAGAGGTAAAGAGGACCGACTCCGATCCTGACAGGTAACAATCAAGGGCATGACAGAATTGACGCTGCATCTGATTCTGTCTCAACCTAGCATGGTCTGGCCCAGATGCAAAACCACCTGACGCGGATTAATTAATTAGTTAATTAATTAATTCTCTTTTCTGAAAGCGCCGAACTTTGAATGTTGGTCTTCCATACCTTTCATGTTGCTTGGCGTGACGAATTTTTCGCCGGTGAACCTGAGGAACTAGACAGCTTAAAAAAAGCAATTATTGATGATTTGCGATCTGAACTCAATGAATGCATGGAAGCTGGTGCACGAGATTGATGTGATTGACATATGCCAGATATCGTGATTGCATCAGACCTGTTCTTCGGCTTTCTGGCCCTGACATGTGCAATAGTCGGGTACTTTGTGCGCTCTGAAATCAGATACCTGAACCTATCAAGAGACATCAAGGAGACAAAGGCCTGCATCAGGCGGATCGAAAATCAGCTGGGAGCGACAGCTGAGCGCGTAATTCTGGCCGAGGATAAAGTCGCCGAGCTTGACAAGGACCTTTCGATAGTAGACGACAGGTACAAAAGAGAAAGGTCTCCAAGAGCAGATGTCAACCATTAATCTAACAAGTTGCAGGACTGGACTCATTGGCTAAATGGATGCCTAATAGAAAGAGGTTAGATATCAAGACATAAATAAATAATAAAATGCATTATATCAGTAGACTTGGCTGATGTCCACGCTCATACTGGTAGATATATCTGGCGTGCTGTGTCATGTCTATAGGAGTTGATGCCAAGTAAAAACCAACCGGCTAATGCTAGTAGACGACCAAGCTGATACACTTAACCTTACAAAAGTAGGTTTGGAAGAGCATGGTTTTATTGTCGATGCATTTGACGACCCCAGAAAGGCAGTGATGCATTTCAAGCAGGATTCCTATGATAGAATACTGCTCGATATCGCACTGCCTCGCATAAGTGGTTTTGAATTGGCACGCAAAATTTGGCAGATTGACAACAATGCTGGCATATGCTTCTTCTCCAAAGTTGAAATTTTCGAACACGAAGCAAGAAAAGCATTTTCAAGCAACAGCAGGGAATATTGCTTTCTTAAAAAGACAATCATATCAAGTAGAATTGTCAACCACCTGAAGCGTCATCTGGTGGTCAGCTGAAAGTGGCAATTTATTTGCTGAAGAGCAAAATGTGGACCTGTAACTAATTTGATTGTTGATAATTCTCTAAAAACGCGATGTCCTATCGGGTAAATTGGTATTATGAACGGTACTATCACCCGTTATATGACAAAATATGGCAAGTATTATTAACCAATCTGCACCATTCATTGCGGATTCGGCCACTTATGACAGAAAATGCTGGCTATCATCCACACCATAATATCAGCTTTGGCGACGAAGGTAACTACTATCAGGTGGCATTTGACAAGGTTAGAGATAATTTGTCCAGAGGACTTGCAAGTGTATATGCAATACAATCTATAGCCACCGAGGACACCAGAGCGGCAGTTATTCGTGGTATGGAAAAGGTCGGGATTGATAACGTTGCGCAACACGTCGAGAGTGGAATGATTGTCCTGATTGACAATAACACTTTCTACTCCAAGGCAGGTCTGAACACGCAGGCTCTGAAGAATTACTGGAGATCCATTCTTGCCAATATGAACAGAAAGCTCAAGTCCAGCTATAACGGAGTTAGTGCATTATTTTCAGCAGAGTCTTATGTGAACAGAAACCTCTATGACACTTTCATGGCATGGGAGATACTGGAAGACAGGAGGCCGGCAGTACAGTCAGAGTTGTTCTGCTGGTACAAAAAGCAGTGGCTAGACAGATTGTCATTTATACATCTGGTGCGGTTGTTTACTTCGCACAACTCTACTGTCCACAAAAACTGGAACTACAAAGACTGGTCAGATAGTGAGATTGTTGATCTGATAGAGCAGGGCATCGAAAGAATTCTGGGGCCCAAGCCAACGCAGGTCCTGATCGAAACGGTAAGAATGAGGTATGGTCTGTCCAGAGAAGAGATAGCATCAAGGCCTGAATATTTTGAAAGCATCCTCCACAAGATGCTTGAAGATGATGCCAGCACAATACTGGATTCCGCAGCCGATGTCCTGAAAAAAGCCCTCGCTTACGAGGCAATCCATCAGAATGGCAGGGCATTGCCAACAGGAAAAAACAGAGGGAGACCGTCCGATGGACGACTAGGGTAGTAAACAATGGAAAAGATACAAGAGACCAGTCCGCTGCGCTTTGTGTATAATGACAAGATTGTATCTGAAAATATAGACTCCAGACGACGTCACGCGGTTCTTTTCTATGAAGAGCCAGAATATGCGGCGCAAATATGTTTTGGCTTTGTCCTGGCAGGTCTCGATGCAAGGAATTCTTGCGGATATGTCTCCAAGGACCCAGTCGAGTATGTCAGGAATGAGATGATGGCAGTAGGTGCTCTAGATTATGAGCAACTTGTGAAGGAAGGGATTCTCAAGGTAGAACAATTTGCCGATCTCTATGACTATCCCGGAGGGGCCAAAAAGGGCCTTGAGGAAATCGCTGCGAGGCTTAGTTGGAATACTGGAACTGGAAAGGGTGGAAATGGTGCAGCAGCCAGGAAGACAAGAGCAGAATATATCAGGCTACAGGCCAAGAATCAGGACAGAGCTATTGTTCTGGACAGGGCAGTGCTGAAATGTTTACATAAAGTCAGGTTATCTGAAGAGGTAAAGGCGAACATGAGTTTAGAGAAAAAACATCACACAAATTTCCACATGTTTGCGCAAACCTCGCTACTTGTTTCGTACCCTGTCCGCAATATTCTAGCCACTGCCAAAGGCCAGAGTGAGATCTACTCTGACTGGATGAATGTCCTGATCCGAAAATATGATACAGTCATTTACGCTTTTAGCAGCATGGACGGCGGCATTGCACTGAATCTGGCATAGTTGTATAGCATCAGACCCGGCTGGACAGGGAACCATATATCCGGTGAGCCGAGCATTGCAAATTCATCCTGAATCAAGATCAATTATCAGATGAGCAGACAATATTGACAATTACTTTTGAAGCAAAAAGTAGTATCTCTATTCCGAGTTTGTTTTGAATGGCGGAACCATGCAACAAATTATGCAGCAGCTTGTGCATTAGACAAATACCATACCTAGTTTTGTTGTATAGTGAATTAATTCTCTTTTGGCGAAAGGATATAAAATTACTCACTCATGACAGGACTAAATGACCGCGTTCAGGCAACTCTTCAAACACTCGGAACGCTGCTAAGCTCATTTGGAGCAGCTGCAGCATGGTTTAGCACAGGAAATTCGCAAGAGGCAGGTATTGCATCTGCCGTTATCGGGGCAGGCCTGATATTCGTAAAGGAACTTCAGGGAATCAACTACGACCAGTTCCAGCCCATCTTGGACGAATTAAAGGCGGCAAGGGCAGACCTGGCAAAGTTGCTCTCATCAACGCCAGCAGGGGGAGCAGCAAGCGCGACCCAGACAAAGGGCGCAGTGAACGGATAACCATGGCCGATTAATTCTCTTTTCTTCTTTTTGGCTTGCATCTGGTGAAATAAAATAAAATGCCACTAAATACATGGGTTGTTCCCGAAGCTGGTGGAACTGCTGACCTTCTGACCGACCCGTCAGTCCAGCTGGTGAACTTTTTGAAAACAAACTGGCCGGCTGGCGGCGCAAATACAACAGGGACGGCTGATGCAGAGCTGATGCCCTACAATCCACCTACAACGCTGGGCAATATAAAATTCGATACAAAATTCAAGAATGTCATGAATGCAAAGCATGCCATAGTCGTGCAGAATCTTGTGCAAAATATCAGACCAGCAGTTCTGGGAATGAGCAGGGTTTCGCATGAGGATATCAAGCGCATCCAGGTATGGGCGACGGGCACAAGTTTTAGCGATGCAGTAAACAAAAGATGGGAGATGGAGCAGCAGATTGAGAGCCTGATAAATGCAAATCCACTTTCAATCCCGGCGACAAGAGGAGCCCTGATAACCAACTTTACGCAGATATCTGCAGGAGACGATTCTGAGATAAGCAAAGGCGTGGTAAATGCAGCTTCTATTGCCAGGTCGTATGCCTTGTGTTATCTATATTATGATAAAGCCCGCTAGAACTGGATCTGCCGGCTACTTCTCTTTCCTTTCCTTTTGCTTTATTGTAGATGTTAAGTGTCTATTGAAGATGACCCATTTTCATTTCATCTTAGGATGCTGGGCCCCAGAAAGAAGGCATCCAGAACAAGACAGTTAATTCTCTTTTCCTCTAAACTTCTTTCTTACTGCTGGTAATGTCAAACCAGAAGCAAAAAGCAGCCAAGAGAAAATGCAATCCACCAGAAGGTTTTGTCTGCGAAACTCATGATGCTGCCAAGGATGGCGTTCCTGTCCACCTCTACCACAATCCGGTCACGGGCGAATACCAAACCGAACCTCTGGGAGGTGAAGAACAGTAGTTGCCTAACAAGACAACTACTGCACAGCTGCTGATAAAGCAGCTCCAGTTTGTGGAAGAATCAGTTGAAGGCACAACGCCGTCCTCTTCGCCTACCTTTAGCGAGGTAGGCAAGGTATCTTCGCTTTCCTTCAATATAGACAATAACGAAACCGAAGTTCTGCAGATAGGGCCTGAGGACATTTATGGACTCGTTCAGGGCAAGACCAGGTACGGTTTCAAGATCAAGACCGCTATGTTTTCTTCTACTTTTCTGAAATATTGCATGAACTCTGCCAGCTATGGCGCGCCGGCTGGAACAATAAGTGCACCACTATCATTTGTATTTTCGTTCTATCTCAACGGGACAGAGAACTTTGTGTTCCTGAGAGGCTCCAGATGCACCAACATGACAATAACAGGCGACATCTCGCAGCCGGTGGTCCTGTCGGCAGAATTTGTGTGCATGTCTATCAGCGAGCCTTCGACTACATCAGGCCTGACCACTCCAAACTGGATTACTCCATCTATTGCTGTAGTATGGGACTGGCTTTCTGGCGGAGCATCTCCGGTGAGCTGGAATGCCGTTGCAATTAACGCAGTCAAGATTGAAATCACGGTCAACCGCAACACCGCAGAGGATTATACTCTGGGAAATGCAGGGCCCTATACCATCCAGGCCCACGGGCGCAGGATAGCCTTTACCGTGACGCAACTGTGGACTGATACTGTCATGTCCGGAGACCGAAATACAGCCACGGCAAGGTCAATGACATGGACTTTGAAGAGCGGTACATCGACAATTACGTTAACATCGGCCGTTCTGGACAAGCAGCAACAGGATATTTCAGCTGATCAGGCCTCGTCGCTGGTGCAGGTCTTTAACGGCAAGGCCCAGGCAATAGCGGTGACCTGAGAGAGATGGCTCTGCAGGTAGAGTTCAACGGCAAGATCTACCCTCTGGTATACAGGCTAACATACAGGGAAGGCCTTGAAATAGAGGACCACCTTTCTGACCTTCTGGATATAGACGAGCGGCTCAAATCTGGAAAGCAGGAGCAGCTAAATGAAGTAATGAATAAAGTCAAGAGCATAAAGCCAATCCAGCGAAGAATTATCCTGAATACGCTCACAAAATCTCTGGGCAAGGAAGAGGATGAGGTTTATTCAATGACCTACGCTGAAGTCATTATGCTCTTTCTAAAAGTCTGGAAGGCAAACTCGGAAATACCGGATTTTTTAGAGAGAAGATAGTGATGGCGTTTGTGGTCAACAGCATAAAACCTGCCGCAGGTTCTCCGGAGGCAAAAGACGCCATCATAAAGCACCTGGTGGCCCCTCGTTTTGCGTCTTACTCGGAGGTTGAGGAGACAGCCTATAGAGATGTGCGCCTGAAACTGGTGTGCATCAGTGCAGAGATGGCAGCTCTGAAAGCAGAAGAGCAGACGGCTGCATTTTATGCCAGAGAGCAGGTAAGGCGGGTCAGATAAAAAATCATAGAAAAATGGAGAGAAGAGAGGATGCAGATGATAACCCTCAGGATAGATATTCAAGGGCTGGAGCAGGCCGACAGGTTGGCTCAGCATATCATCCAGCATTCAAAGCAGGCTATACAGGCTCAACTCGTCAATCTGGCAGAAAACATTCTGGCAGAAGCAAAGCAAAACCTGCAGAACAATGAATCGGTCATGACATGGGAGCTGGCAGGCTCGCTCAAGATTTTTGACGTAACTGAAAACTCTATCGTGTTTGGATCTGACAAGGAATATGCCGCATATGTAGAGTATGGCAGAGGGCCGGTGGAACCGGTTAACAAAAAAGTGCTCCACTTCAAGATCGATGGAAAGGAAGTGTTTACAGGATATGCAGGTCCTGCAGAGCCAAAGCCATTTCTTGAGCCAGCAGTACTTCGATACCTGCCAGAGTTTCAGATCATGCTGGCTATGGATAGCAGAATTGTACCGACAGGTTAGTAGAAGCAGAATAGCCAGACTTGCTGCAATTTGCATGCGTATGGATCACACAGAGCAATAGGGGTTTTCTTTTAGGGTATCTCTACATATATGATAACTATTTTTGTTTATTTTTTGTTTTGGAAACCGGCGAAACTACTCTAGATAATCCGTGTGCATATAAACATTAACGCAATAAACTCTGCGTTTATCTACGGGCATAACTATTGTTGGATCTTATTCTTGCCGTATGCCTTCATCGCAATAATTGTGCTTAATACTAACAAAAGAGCAAACCCAATTGCTGATGATTTTAACGAATAATCGGCTTGAGTTTGGCAACTGCGGCAGATGTACCAACTTATGGCACCTATGGGAGAAAATAGAGATATCAAATACAACAAGTCAATTACTAGTGCAAACAATGCGCCAAGAGTTAGGAGGATTAGTCCAAAGCCCTTCATCCTTCCCACAGTATCAAAATGAACATTCAGGTCTATTTGCCTTTTGTCGTCGCGTGCACATCTAGTTTCTAAAGCTTGTGCACACTATAGTTCTAAAGTTGTTGTGCGTGCACACACTATCTCTAAACTCCGTGCATACACTCATTCTAAACTAAACGCAAGGCGACTCAGGGCGTGGGCGTATGCGAGTGTCCGAGCCCCACGCCCGGCCGCCTGAAATTTCAAAATATTGGAAAGAGTTTTGTTGTTTGATTAGGTGCAGGCTGAGCTTTGATGATGTGGCGACCATTATGATATGGCTTTTCCATGTTCTTGACGTATCTGATTTCTACCAAATATCTTTCTGAAAGTTCTTGTGCTGCCTTCATAATTCGCACTATATCTATTGGTATCTGTAATGAAATATGCTTTGGCTCAATACCCAGATATTTCCTTATTAGTGCAAGGATAATACGAGCATCTTCCGATAATGGCTCCATAATACGTTATTGATTGGTCAAACTGCCTAAAAGAAAGATGCCTTGCAAACCAGAAAGAAAACCCTACTGAAGCATTCTAGCGCATTGAATAGTTGCAGAATCCGCATATTGCCTAAACTTTACTATCTTGCTATTCTTGATTGTGTATATCTGAGCAAATGGAGATTGGAAATCCTTGCCTGTTTTTGATGTTATCCTGTATTTTCCCACGACCACTATGCTATCACCAGCATCTAGAAACTCCTCATAAACAGTTTCAAATCTCTTAAAACTAGAAAAGAACCTCGGCAAGCGCTCGTCAAACATTTGCTTTTTTCCTACGCAGGCCGCTCCTTCCGTCTCTTCCATATTTGTGGTAGATGGCCAAACTATGTTATCATCGCACAGCTTAAGATATGATTCCTTATCTTTGGCTGCAAAGTGTTTGCAGAACTGCTTTACCAGTTCCAAGTTTGACTTCATATGTGGTTAGCGTGTATCTTTGCATCAATATAAAGAAAACAGACAAAGAGTCTTAATTTTTCATGTCCTATTCTGCTAACATATTCTTAGAATCAAAGTATCTCCAGAACCTTCCGGATTGTGGGTGGGCTCGCTGGACCACGATGAAAAGTCACTTTGATTCTAGATCCGGTGCTGATACACCAAGCTCGAAGCCAGTTGTTGTACTTCCACAGATAGGTAACACTTTAGCTTCCTGAAAAAACTTAAGACAAACCGACTATTCTGCAGCAAGGTAAAGCGTTGCTTATATTGTCGATGGAACTACGGGAATTTACACCCAGATATTTTATATCCTCAGCATTCACTGCACCATAAATCAAGGCTCCGGCAAGCTCGATACTAGTTCACTTAATAACTGACTTCCTTGGCAACATAGCATAATGGAGGCAAGCTTCCCTTTTGTCAATCAAATTATCTGTGATGATAGCAGGAATATTCTTTCAAAAATCCCGTCAGACTCGGTAGACTTGGTTGTCACGAGTCCCCCATATTATAATCAGAGAGTCTACGACAGAGAACTGGAAGGAATTGGCGGAGAAAAAACAGTACAAGAATATCTTGACAATTTAGAGCTAGTCTTTCGTGAATGCCTGAGAATAATAAAGCCCACTGGAAGCGTGGTTTTCAATATAGGAGACAAATATGAAAATGATTCACTGCTTTTAGTCCCGTACAGGTTTGCAATTGGCATGACTGAAAAAACTGACGCCAGATTAGTCAATAACATCACTTGGGTGAAGCCCAATCCACAACCAAGACAGTTTAAGCGCAGGCTTGTTCAAAGCACCGAACCATTCTTTCATTTCGTCAAGTCTTCTGATTACAAATATTTTCCAGAGGAGTTTCTCGCCAGAAGAAACAAAGGGAACAAGCAAGCAAATGGCAGTGGTTCCGGAAACGGGACAAAAATCGGCCAGAGCTATGTCGAGGCAATACAGTCGTCAAGCGAGCTGAGTGTGCGTGAAAAAAAGTTGGCACTTGAGGAACTTGCTCAAGTAGTAAAGGAAGTGAAGGAAGGCAGAATTTCATCGTTTAGGATGAAGATCAGAGGCATACATTCTGCCGCATATGGAGGCTACGATGGCGGTAGAAAAATGCACATCGAGAAGAAGGGCTTTACAATCATACGTATGAAAGGTGAACCGCTAAAGAAAGATGTTATCGAATGTCCAATCCTGAACCTAAAATTCGTCGGACATCCCGCCGTATACCCAGAATACATAATCCATGAACTGCTAAATCTGCTGACAGAAAGAAACGACATTGTCGTAGATCCGTTTCTTGGTTCCGGAACTACGTGCACAGTAGCCAAGAGGATGCAGAGAAGGTATGTTGGAATTGACGTCAATCCAAAATTCTGCAAAATTGCCCGTGAACGAGTTGAAAATACTGCCATGCAAGAGCAGATAGAACTGCCGGTCCTCAAATTTTGATAACTGCAGAAGATTGGATTTTGAACATCATTCCGAATTGTGTTGGCCGTCTTGTTCCAGTGCTTTCGTACGGCTCTTTTGCGAGGATCATCATACACATGAGTTTAGGGAAAAGCCAGCTGGCAAAAAGTTAAGGAAGGTTAGGTGCAATTATTTGCGTCTGAAGGCTACCCTAGCCAGACAAGTCAGTTAGTTCTTTTTCGTTACATTATGCATTCTTGTACTGACTGAAACTAAATGTCTGACTTTGACAGATGGCTTGCGCAAATATTGTCTTTTGACCCTGTTCTTGGCATTTCGCAAAAAGACGGGGAGCGCTTTACTTTCTGCATCAAGCTGATTATGCGGCGCTACCAGGAGCAGCTTGGCGATTCTTCTCTTTTTTCAAAGCTCCAAAAGATAACAGTTACAACAGGCAGAAATCCTGTGCTGTCTGCAAACAACGCCATAGGCCTGGACCAGTTTGTCAACCATGAAATCTATGTCTCGTTTTTTGATTATCCATACTTTGACAGCTCAATTGACGGCCATGAGCTGGCTCACGAAGCGCTGAACTACCTGCTGCCAGGTAGTCTGGATGCAAATAACCTGGTACATTACGCTTACAATCTGGCTGAGCAGAACCTACACTCCCCCTATCTTGTTTACGAGGACATAAAATATCATAACTGGCTTCAGTTCTTCCGGCTGGACAGGACAGCTTTTCGCTACAGGTTGTCGTATGCCGATCTTGGCCTGTTGCTTAAAGACCGCGATAAAATCAGGGCAGAAATAAAAGCGGGGATAGCGCCACAATCGCCAAACCGCTACTGGCCGTACTGACTAGGAGGCTGGCGAAAAATTGGCAACGACAGCAGGAGCAGAATTCCGCTACCGCATTACGGTAGAAAACGCAGACGACGTCAAGCGCGCTTTTGGAGAGATTCAAAACCAGTACAGACAGGGCATAACAACCCAGAGAGAATCTGCAGAGGCTACCCGCGACTTGGCCAGAGAAGCGAGAGTGCTTACAAACGAGCACAGGGCGCAGGCCCAGATCTTTGTTGCGTCACACCCTGCTCTCATGCAGCTAAACAACACCATGCAGGTATTTGCCGGCACTGCCAGAACTGCCCTGTCCGTTATCAACGCACTCAACCTTGCGCAACTAGCCTTTGCCGGCCAGTCAGACAAGGTGCTGCAGCTCCAGCAACAGCTGGTCGAAGTTAACAGGCAGATACTCAGAGACCAGACAGCAAACCCTCAAGCCCTGCAGCTGGACTACCAGAAGAGGGCCGATGTAATGAACCAGCTTGCCCAGGCTCAAAAAGAGTTTGCATTCCAGCAGGCCCAGACTGCAGTCATTCTAAGCTCATCCAGCATAATGATAGCAAGCGACATTATCAACATAGTCAAAAATTTTGACACCCTCAAGAGCTCTTATGTTGCCCTCAAGGCAGCCATGGCCTCGTCTGGCATTGCAGACTGGCTCTCCAACCCATACGTGGCTGTTGCAGCCGCAATAGCAATCGCCACCATCCTTATCGTGACAAACTGGGACAAGATAACAGCCGCCTGGAAGTCATTTCAGCAGACAATGTCGCAGGGCATGGTGTGGCTTGCCGGCAACTTTGCGCCGTCATTCCAGAAGGTATGGCGGGATTCAACTGCATTTGCCCTGACTGCTTTTTCAGCCCTGGATGCCGGCTTCAAGACAATCTGGGGCAGCATCCAGAGCGTAGCGACAGGAGCATGGACTGCTCTCAAGGCAGGCTTTGTTTCATTCTGGAACGGTCTGGCGATTGTTTCTAACTCAGGCATCAGGACTATAGTAGGAGGAATCCAGACATTTGTCAACTCTATCGTCAGCGCAATAAACACCCTGATCAGCTGGTATGATGCGGCAGCCGGAAGGTTTGGTCTGCCGGCAATAGCACTTGTCCCTTCAGTGGCATTGCCAGTCCCTCAAATTCCACTTGTCGCAGCGGCACAGGGATTTGAAGGCGTTGTCAGCAGGCCCACGATGTTTCTGGCCGGCGAAGGCGGTAGAAGCGAAAGCATCAGCATCAGGCCTTCAAATTCAGGAGTAGGAACTGGGTCAACCAGTGTAACCATCATAGTGCAGGGCAACCTTGCCACCCAGCAGCAGTTCTTCAGGGATGTCGACAGGTACTTCAAGACCCAGGCCAGAAGGTATGGATTCAATGGCCTGCTGGCATAACTGCTGGGAAAAGAAGAGAAGAGATAAGATAGGCAGGTAGGTAGAAGACAGAAAGATGGTATCCGGACAACTCTCAGGAATCATCAACCAGCCTCTTCTCTGCAAGGTGACGATACAGAACCTGTCAGGAGGAGCCTATGTTTATGACCCAACAGCCGGCTCAAACCCTCCATATTCCGGCCAGTATGACTTTATCCTCTTGCAAGCTACCTGCAGTCCTGTCTCAGACTATGGAGTAGCAGGAACATTTTCTATCAAGCTCTATGACCCAACCTACACCACTATCCTGCCAAACATCTTTCAGTACGGAGAAGTGATGATATGGATAGGCAAGACGGCTGCTACTCTGCAAAAGGTCTTTCTGGGCTCAATTGAGCATATCGTGGTTGAGGAGCCGGCCCAGAACGAGCAGTACATCACCCTCTCAGGTCCTGACTGGGGCTCTTCAATCCTCAAAAACCGCATCATAAACTATGGCTGGTACCAGCTCAAAAAACCCGGGTTAAATGACCCTGACCCCGCCGACCTGACAACCCGGGTCGGCACCATAGTGACAAACATCCTGACGCAGGGCTATGTCTACCCGCAGCAGCCCGCCTTGAAAATTACAGACCAAGGGGTTATTGTCAACCCTGCAAATATACTGGCAGGAACTGACGGCGGCCTTTCGTTGCCCTTTTTTGAAGCCAATTTTGAATTCGTGGACGACAAGCTCTCCGAGCTTGACAGCTATGTCAACGCAGCTCACTATATTGATGCCGACAAAAACTTTATCATGAAATTCCTGCCGCTTGACCAGTCTTTAGTGCCGGATTCCGGCGTTCTCCTCACAGACGATTATACTGACTCCGTTGCGCAGGGGTGGACTTCAGGCAAAATCGGCATGATAGAGCCGGGAACATCGTACGAGCTGACATCAGAGATGCACAAAGGGAATATTTACGGTCTTGGCGGCAATCAGGTGCAGATCGACCAGTCGCAGCAAGACTCTGGCGGAGGGTCGGATTCTACGTACAACCAGTATCTTGCAGTCAAGTTCACGCCCGGCAAGCAGCAGCTAGAGCAGGTGTCGCTGTATATATCAAAGAGTACAGATGCGTTCAATACCAATCCAACCGACTGCCTTGTCGATATAGTATACGACCTGAACGGCCAGCCAAATGGCAGCACTGTCTCGTCAGTGTCGATCTCAAAGGATTCATTTGCATCAGGCGAAACAAACCACTGGCATACTGTGACAATCGGGGCCAATTTAGTAATCGGCTCACCTTTCTGGATAATTGTGAGAAAGCAGGGCGCGGACGCTTCACACTGCTACAACTGGTACAAGGGTGGCTCAGGGCAGACTGTTGCAACATCAAGCGATGGCGTGAACTGGACGGTGACGACAAATACTGCAGGGTACTGTTTCGAGACATGGTCCTCGACACCTTTGCTAAAAATAGCGCCAAACTGGCTTGACAAGAATGCAAACTGGAAAAAGAATGACTATTCCGAGTCTGTCATAAGAAAGCCGTTTATCCGAGACTACCAGTCTATGAACTGGATCTTGGCGCAGGAAACCTATACTCTTTTCAGGTACAAGGAAGTGTTCCGCTGCAAGGTATTCTCTCCGGATACACTGATAACGCCAGGCCAGAAGGTCAGAATTCGGAAGCAGCTGTCGAGGTACAGGTTTGACGCCAATTATGTTGTGTCGGATATTACCTACAATTTTCAGGCCGACGAGCAGGGCGCAGTCGGCTCATTTACGTTTGACCTGACAGGGACGCTGTACAGCACCCAGCCAAGCGGGCAGACGACTGGTGCATCTTAGTAGTATAGCGTGTACTCACTTACTGAGTGAACGCGGTAATTCTCTTTTCCTCTGAATGCATCGCTTTATGTCATCAGTTGCATGTCTATAGACAATGATCCCTTTGCTTTCCACCTGCGAATGCTCGGATCCAGAAGAAAACCAGTCAGGATAAGGCAGTTTGATGTCAATCGTCTCTTGCAAGAGTTCCGGTTCCAGAACCAAGAATTCAACCCAAACCACGATGAAAAGGGCAGATTTGCATCTGGTGTTGGCGGAGGTGACAATCCAAACTCAGATAAAGGTCAAGTGGGATCTGCACCCGACAAGCAGCACGCTATTGCCAGAATAATAGGTGATAAAGATAGGGGCAAGCTAGCGGTTTCAAGAAAAAAACCATTGACATATGACAAGTCGGTGGAAAAGTACAGGTCATTATCAGTCTCTGGCAAGCTTCCAGAGAATTTCTCATTCGACCCACATACAAGCAAAGTCTATGATGCCTTCAACAGTCCTGCTCACGCAAATGAAATGTTGTCAAGGTACACTGATGGCAAAAGCGACCTCTACATTGTTGCCACAACCAATAACACTTCAAGCACACTTAATAAGGAAACTGAAAAGGCATACAACGACCTACGCTTAAATGGTTACTATCCAATGATAGGTGGTTTTGCGAGTACTAAAACTGGAAAGCGATATCTCGATATTTCGGCCCCGCTTGACGAGGGAACAACTGACTCACAGGTGAAAGAGTTGTTAACGTTTTATAACCAAGAATCTGCCATAGTGATCAGGAGAGATGGCAAAGTCAGCTTCATCCGTTCAGAAATCAGAGATTGAGCGTAAATACAGAGAGCTGGCGCACAAGGAATTTCCAAATCCCTTTCCAGATAGAGTAGAAGGCAAGACCATAACAGTAGCTGGTTTTGTGGAGCTTATGAGGATAGGCTGCCGATTTTCTCAGCTCCCATCAGAAGTGCAGGATGCTGTTGCTGGCTACCTGGACTTAAAAGAGCAGGTATTCCCACCTGAAGATTGACTTCTGTCGTCGACCATCCGATAGTGGATAGTTTTGGTTCATTAATTCTCTTTTCTTGCATTACACCTACCTTTTCCCAGTAATGCGAGGAACATCTCTACAAAAATCCAGTTTAGAAATTCGAGGAGAGGTTCTGGTACATGGCTTCAATGCTAACTGTGTGCGCACTTTTGAAGATACGTTATCGTCACGCAAAGCAAGACAGGGCCTCATGTACTGTGATAGAGGAAAGAATCTCATAGTCAACGCCGGCTCTAACCTGATTTCTCAACTATGTACTGGTGCTTCTACTGCCTATTTCACTTATTGTGCGGTGGGCTCTGGGACAAATGCGGTTCTCGCTACAGACGCCAGCCTTCAGAGCGAGCTTGGGAGAGTTGCTGTAACTTCAGCTTATGCGGTGACAAACACGGCTCACTTTGACACCTTCTTTTCAACATCGCAGGGTAATGGCACATGGAACGAGACTGGAATATTCAACGCATCATCCAGTGGTGTGATGGGCTCTCGCAAACTGCTGGGATCGTCGTTTGCCAAGTCATCTTCCAATACTGCTACAGTAAGCTGGACTTGGACCCTTACTCCAACCTAGGCAGGCAGGTGGACAGAATAGAGATGAGCTCACCGACAAACAGCTACAACGATACGACATACATGGCCTATATGGCCGAGATCAGGCAGTATATCACAAATAGAAAAGCCGGAGACACAGGTCAGCAGAACATCTCGCCTGACTATAACATCCCCATATATCCGGATATCTGCCAGATATCTGATGCTGCCACAACTAACCAGAACCAGCAGACGCCTTCTGACCTTTGCAGCTGCAGCGATTCGTTGACAAATAGAACCGCCAACACTGGGCAATGGGAGATACCGTTCGATGCTGCCAACTCGACTGGCGTGACTAACCCCATCATTGAGGTCGGATGCTTTGATATTGGATATTAGACCAAGTCTAGGTGGAAGTAGGCAGTCAGAGCATGAAGGAGATGAGGCAGTCTAGTTGGGCAATTCTTTTGGGCAATCCTATGTAGATGCTGACGTACCGACACGCCAGCGCATGAACTGGAAATCTATTGTTGTGGATGTAGGAGCAAACATCGCCGCTTTAGATTATATCACCAACCTAGTGAGCAGGTGGGCGTTTGGCGGCAGCCTCAACGACTCACAAGGTTCAAACAATGGCACCGGCGTCGGGTCACCTACCTACATAAACGGCGTCTACGGGCAGGCTATCTCACTAAACGGATCTTCTCAGTACGTTACGGTCAATGATGCTTCCTCGCTGCACCTATCGGCCTTTTCCATTTCAGGATGGATATACCCAACTGCTGTAGGCACGCTGCAAGCTGTTCTGACAAAAGGCGTTTTTGGCAATGCGCGGAATTATTCTATTGCTTTGTTGGCCAACGGCAAGCTCGAGCTTGCAATCGGCAACGGCACAACAACATTAACGCTGGATAGCGTTACTGTACTTTCCAATAATACGTGGTATCACTTTATTGCCACTTTTGACGGGACAAGCGTCTGGAAGATATACATCAACGGCGTTCTGGACAGCTCGCAAACATCTGCCATTACGCCAAACCAGAATACATCTACCCTGTATATAGGGTCAAACAACGGCGCCAACTATTTCTCTGGCCAGATAGACCAGTTGCAGATATTCAGTGGAGATGTCTCAAGTGCAGCCAAGCAGATATACTCTGACTGTCATAGCGGGATGCTTGCATACTGCACAGTAACAGGCTCAAGTTTCACAGCAGGCGTCATGTACCGCAGAAATGTCGAGAACACAGCATGGGAGCAGGTTGTCGATTTAACTTCAACTCAGACTCTATCTAACAAGGCGCTTGACAACACCTGCTCGATAGCGCAGGACATGTTCTCTATCTTTTTACAACAGCAGGCAAATGTAATCGTAAACGCATTATATCAGGCCACATCCAGCCTCTACGTAACGAGCAATTCCGGTTCTGGCAGTATTACGGCATCTTACACAACGACAGAAAACAGAATAGATGTCGCCACTGGCACAACTGCCGGCAGCACAGCACAGGTTGTGCTGCCTTCTGGAACATTTGACGGCTCTACATACATTACAAACAGCCCAAACAACAACCAGTGGTTTGCCATCGCTGGACTGGAGGCTAGAGGCACAACAAATGCATCTGATTATATGGAGGTCTGCATCTGCTCAAACACCCTTTTGAGCAACACAAAGCAGAACAGTTTCGGCTTGTTCGCCAGTGGAACAGGCAACTGGCAGGCTTATGCTGCAAACAATTCAAGCAGTTTTACAAACGTAGATACGGGCATCGCAAACACTGCAGCAGTGTATGGAGTGATGGCTAACTTTCTGGCAGCTAACACAGTCAAAGTATATGCAAATCATGTTCTCAAGGCCACCATCACGACTAGTGTACCCAATTCTGGTGCAGGGACAGTTCTGAGGGCATTTGTTCAAAACGGCTCTACAAACAACAGAATCCTGACTGTCGTTCCCGCAATGATACTGGCAGGGGTGAAGGCATAGCGATGACAGTTTATAGAAAAATAGTGCATACACCGGTTGCAAACAACAACCATCCTGTTATAGCGTTAGTCGTTGGAGGCTGGCTTGATGTCAACTATCCTGACAGAGCGAAAGATGAGGGCATAGATATGATGCACTGGTCATACCATCCAGATATGAAGCAGGCCATCAGTGTCATTGCGTCAAAAAACAAGGAAATGCTTGACCGCTTTGTACAGGATTTTGCACTCGAAGAGTGTGCAACAAACGAAGAGGCAGACCTGCACTCTCAACACTGGCTGCATAAGGGAGAGCATGAGAAGGCCGAGCATGTTTCTATTACAGTATCGGGAGAATGCTGTGAGGGTTGCAGACCGCCACCAAGACAAGTGATGATAGGCAGATAAGAGAGTAAATGATCAGGCCAGCCAGCTTGGCTGGCAATTTGATTTGTCTTTGTCTTTTCTTTTCTTTCCTTTTCTTTTTCTTTCACGTTCGGTTGCCTTACTTTACTAAGCTGCCTCCACTGATTCTCTGCCGCTCCTTATTGCGGCATAGCGCCGCAGCACCATTATGTTCCTGCCAGTAAACAACCCTGCTCCCAGCATCAAAAGCAGGTCTGTGACAACGGAAGCCCAGTATCTTGCTCCATCGACATGGGCTGAAGACAGACTTGAAGTGGGAGATAATGATGGAGAGAATGCAAATTCAGAGCTGAAAGGTCCACCGAACAATATATTGATGGTCAATCTGGCAATCAAAGCTCCAAAGTAAATCGCCATAATAAACAGGCCTCCCTTTACAAAGATAGAGCCGTCTGCAGCCTTCCAGAAGGACAGTGAATTTTTAGAAAGCCTGTGACCAACGTTTGCAGAGGCTGCAAAGACTCCGGCATATGGAATTGCATATAACACAGGGATGCCGGCAGCAAAAAACGAGCTTGCTGTTATAAATGCAGAAAAGCCAGCAAGCACTGCTGAAAATGCGATGAGCCGGTTCCGGCTCACTCGGGTTCCCTTTATTGCCCGAACAAATCTTGCAGCAAGAATTACTGCGACAATGATTACAGTGAATATAGCCGACTGGGAAGCTATACCCATGCTTGCCCCTGCAGCTGCGCCGGCCATATCCTAGCTTGGCAATTCATTCTATTTTATTTTAGCGTGGTGAAGTGAAGAACTGAACTGTAGCGCGCTTTTTGCTCTTATTCTCTATTTGATAAAATGTTATACAATCTAGTCATATAAGATTTTTATATATCCTTGTTACACTCAGCCTTCCACATGAAAAGCAAGAACAAATACAGTCTTTTTTTATTTTTGTCTGTCCTTGCCCTCTCGACTGGAATTGCACAGATTTTTCTGCAATTGCCAGCTGCTGAGGCTGCAGGGCAGGAGCAGGCACCCGGCTCTGATGCTGGACAAGGTTCTGGAAAGCACCAGCAAGCATCAGATCCCGATGTGCACCCGCCTGTGCACTTCAAGCCGGACGCCACAATATCGCCTGCAGGCTACTCGCCTGCCCAGATAAAGCACGCATATGGCTTTAGCACTCTGCCCTGCGCCACTGCAAATACCTGCGGTGTAGGACAGACAATAGCCATCATAGACGCATACGACGACCCAAATGCTGCAGCTGACCTTGCCACTTTCAGCAACACCTTTGGCCTTCCGCCATGCACAGTTGCCAACGGATGCTTCTCGCAGGTGTATGCCTCAGGATTCAGGCCAAGCTTTAACTCTGGATGGGCACTTGAAATCTCGCTGGATGTCCAGTGGGCGCATGCAGTAGCGCCGCAGGCAAAGATAATGCTGGTGGAGGCTCGTGACAGCTATCTGAGCAGCCTGCTTGCAGCAGTTGACTATGCAACGTCACACGGAGCCAAACAGGTATCCATGAGCTGGGGTGCCTCCGAGTTCTCTGGCGAGACAAGCTATGACTACCACTTTAACAAGGCAGGAGTGACTTTCTTTGCGTCAGCCGGGGATGGCGGAAGTGCTGTACTGTACCCGGCAGCTTCACGGTACGTGACAGGAGTTGGAGGCACGTCACTGTACCTAGATAGCCTTGGCAATGTCAGGAGTGAAACAGCCTGGAGCGGAAGCGGCGGAGGAAAAAGCAGCTATGAGTTTGAACCATCATACCAGACAGGCTACAGGTATCCATACGGTGCTACAATACAGAGCGGCGGCATGAGAGGAGTGCCGGATGTTTCGTATGACGCAAATCCAAACACAGGAGTTTCTGTTTATGACAGCGCAGGCTATCAGGGACAGGCAGGATGGTTTCTGGTCGGAGGCACAAGCGCAGGGGCTCCCCAGTGGGCAGCCCTTGCAGCTATTGTGAATAGCGGCAGGACAATAATGACAACGCTATCTGACAGCACAATATACAGCGCTGCCGCAGGCGCACTTTATGCTGCCAACTACAGGGACATCACATCCGGAAGCAACGGCTACTCTGCCACAACAGGATACGACTTTGTGACAGGGCTAGGTAGCCCTCTAGCCAGCAGCCTGGTTCCGTACTTGCAGACACACTAGTTGATTGGCTGGAGTAACAGGGGTCTTTTCCTCCCGCTCCTTCTCCTTTCCTTCTTTTTTCTTTTCTTTTCTGTTCTAGTACATTATGTGGTCATCACTGATAGCACAGCCTTGGTTGGACCATAAAGAAAAATGCGCTCATAACCATTTATGTTACTGACTTGTTGTTGTTGCTGCTGTCTTTGCTCTTTGCTTCTGCGACTACCATCTCCAAATACTGCCTGATATCATTGTCAGTCATTCGAGACTCTACGCCGGTTTCTCTAGTCATAGAATCTTGTTGCTCGTGAACAAGTTTTATCACTTTATTTTGGATCTCTACTTCTAGCTGGGCGCTTCCAATAGTATCTAGTATTTTGGACTCCTTTGCATATTTCCTAATTGAGTGCCGCAACTTTGCATCTTCGGATACTGATATAGCTGCAGAGTAGATACCGGTACTAAATAGAAATGCAGATACAATAAAGAAGCAATACGCAATGCTTCCAAAGGCAGGATACAATCCAAAGACTATTGCATCATTGAGAGTAGGTGGAAAGAGTATTTCTGCAAATGCGGCAACCATCAGATAATTGATTACAGTGCTATGGATGGTCTGCTGTTGAATCGTCCTTGCAACTGATAGGTATGCATATCCCATCACAAACGAACTACTCACCCAGCCAAGTGTGCCAATTACTCTGAATAGGAGAAACTCTGAATTGAGGTACACAAAATTCTGTGCTGATGTAGCAATTTGTGGCAAAAAGTCTGATATCAGAAGAAGAAGAGGAGGCAGAATGATAATTGCCCAGAATTTGAGCGATCCTATTTTATCTTTGAAATAGCGCAAGAAGAAGGCTATTCCAATCATCTGGGGAACTATAGCGGTAACGACAGGAATAGCGTACGCATATAGGTTAATTCTGTTCTCGATTGGTGTTAAAAATTTTGCTGGCTCGACGGTAGCCTTATTCTCAGTGCTCAATATTGGTCTATGCGAGAATGTCATTGTATTGAGAATGATGGTGCTTGCCATTGCAACAATGTAGAATAGAGTTGCTATGGCAAAGGCTAAGATCATGATATTGCCTTTGCTTGATTTGTACCAAGTAAGGAATTTGTAAAAACGGAAGCCAAAAAGCAGGCACCCAGTTGTACCACTTGTTACTGTAATTGCAATTAGAAAATATGAACTATAGCCTGAAACGAGTGCCATCTGGAGAATTATAGCCACCATGATACCCAAGTTTGCATAGAGAATGAGTGGAGTGGATTTTGCCAGGCCAGTTAGAAATGGTGAATCAGTCGTACCAATCTGTAATTTTTTCAAATATTCTCTTAAAATATAGATGCCAGTGAAAAACGAAATTCCACTCATTGTTATAAATAACGCCAACCCGGCTTGTGAATTAAGAATTCTACCTACGATATCAAAAAAGGTACAGATGACGATATCTCCAATGAGCATTGAATACAAAGCAAATGTCATAATAGACGTTTTCTTGTCTATTGTCTTGGAGAGCATCAATTTCATCCTGAAAATGAATTATATATGTAATCTCATGCTTTAACCATTAAAATAGCTCTTAAATGCATCAACTAGCATATTTACGTAAAATCTGTCAGTCTTTTCTGTTGATTTTCTGGTTGAAGTGCTATCTTTGAGAGCCCCAATAGCTTGCAGGTGTTGGTAATTGATAGACCGGAGCTGGTGAAATGGTTGTTTGCTGCAGCGATTATCCTATTCACTCGGGCTTCCTTTCAGTGATGACCATTTTCACTTCGTCAGCCCAGTATTGCAGCTCTAACATCCTATCTTTCTGGATTTCGCAAGAATCTTTATCTGCAGTGCTTCTATCGCCAATAAAGCGTAGATATAGAGAATAAGTAGTAATTACACGCGATGAGTTGATAGTATTAACTTGATTCCAGAATCGTCTAGCAGAATAAATGAATGGATTGATCAACGTGTACGGCGCAACACTTATCGGCTGATACTTGTCCACCGCTGAGCATTTCTTAAATAATTATAGAGCGAAAACCGCTGACGTATGGCAACAAGAAAATCCATTTGCGATTTGAAAGTAATCCAGCAGGAACTGGAGGATAGCAGGTTAGGCAGGACGAGGGCGGATAGCAAGTGACCAAGTATTCAAGTGCAACAGAGGCATTGAAGGAGATTGTATACAGAAAGGCAAAAGATGAGAATGAGAAGGAGGCCAAGATCACCAAGCTAATCTCCCCCTCGTCAGGCCAGCTATCAAACGGCATAGACTATTGCTTTGTTGAAGTAACATGCGAGAATGGCGTGCAGTATGGCATTCCTGCATATGGCAAGGAAGCTGAAGAGCTGTACA